>Ga0209040_10000044_pt1 | contig 70784 bp, 64 predicted proteins | sample BogFormECP12_OM3_FD_188240 | JGI IMG/M metagenome (GOLD analysis project Ga0209040, IMG submission 188240) | Bog forest soil microbial communities from Calvert Island, British Columbia, Canada - ECP12_OM3 (SPAdes) (version 2) | ecosystem: Environmental > Aquatic > Freshwater > Wetlands > Bog ... | reverse complement strand
TGAACCGCGGATTGTTCTCCATGAACAACGCCACCGTGTCGCCGCGCCGCAGTCCTTGCGCATGGAGGTACTGGGCGAGCTGATTGGAGCGGGCGTCCAGATCCCGGTAGGTCAGTACCTCTCCGGTGCTGCTGACGATCAGCGCCGGACGGTCGGGCGCCGTCCTGGCATGGGTCCCGATATACATGTCCCCTCCTGCGCGCGCGCCCCGCCAGCGTAATCCAGCGCGATTGCGTTCTCCACCCGACCAGCCCGCGCTACGTTACGGGCGAACTGCGACCGTCCTTCATTGATAGGGCCCCATCATGTCCCTGAGCCGCGACTTTGCCGCGTTCGTCGCCAGCCTTCGCTTCACCGACCTCCCGCCGGCCGTGGTGGACCGCGCCAAGGGCGTCACCCTCCAGGCGCTGACCTCTGCCCTGGTCGCGCACGACACGCCGGCGTCCAGACAGGCGCTCACCCTGATGCAGGACGAGGAACAGGGCGGCGCCGGCATCGCCACCGTGCTGTGCTCCGGCGCCAGACTGACCAAGGCCGGCGCCGCCTTCGTCAATGCTGAAATGATCCTCGCCGGCGGCAAGTGGGACACGTTCCGCATGCTCACCCACCCGGGCACCGCGATCATTCCCGCCGCGCTGGTGGCGGCGGAGCTCACCGGCGCCTCCGGCCAGCAGTTTGTCACCGCCGTCGCCGCCGCCTACGAGGTGATGGAGCGCATGGCCGCGGAGTTCATCCCCACGGTGATGTCGCGCGGCTTCCACGCCGGGCCGGTGTTCGGCATCTTCGGCGCCGCAATCGCTGTGGCCAAGCTACAGCAACTCGACGCCGAGCAGATCCACAGCGCCATCGCCCAGTGCGTCAACCTCGCCGCCGGCAATCTCGAAGGCGCGCGCAGCGGTGGCCGCTCGCTGCGCGAGGGTGGCGCGGTGCGCAACGCGCTGCTCGCCGTCGCCATGGCCCGCCACGGCACGCCAGGCGGCGAGACCACACTGGAGGGCGAGGCTGGCTTCTACCACGCCTATGCCGGCAACAATCTGGGCCGGCTGACCTACAGCTTCACCGGCCGCACCAGCACCGAGCTCGCCCGCATCACGGAAAATCTCGGCCGCGACTGGATCTTTCTCGAGACGCTGTACCGCATCTACTCCACTGCCGGCTACAACATCGCCCACGTCGACGTGACGGCGCGGCTGTGCGAGGAACACGACATCGCCTACACCGACATCGACCGCATCGAGGCGGTGGTGAACTGGTTCGAGACCGAGTATCCGAGCCCCGCCTTCCCCACCCCCGGCAGCGACGGCAAGCCCCGGGTCGGCAGCACGCAGTATTTCACCGCCTATGGCGCCGTTACGCGCGGCTATCCGCTGCTGCGCGGGGCCCAGCCCGGCCCGGGCGAGACCGATCCGCCCGAGGTGCTTGACCTCATGCACCGCGTCACGCTGATCCCGATGGTCCGCCGCACGCTGTTCGGACCGCGCATCACCGTGTTCACCAAGGACGGCCGCAGCTTCACTCGCGAAGGCACCGGCCGCGAGTTCATCTGGGATTTCGAGGAACAGGCGCGGCGCATCCAACCCGTCGCGTCCGGCCTCGCCATCCCATCCGCGCAGTTCGCCGAGCTGATCGATGCCTGCCGGAATCTGGAACGCATCGACGCGGCCGGACAGAAGCTGATCGCGCTCACCATCCCGCGCTGACGCGTTCAGGCCGCCGCCGGCAGCGCCTCGTTCATCGCGCCGATCGTCGCGGCCGCGACGATCCAGAAGAGGCGGCGCCAGGCTGCCCGAACCCCCTCTGTAAACGCATCGCCCAACTCGCTCTGGAGCGTGGCCAGGAGCGCGGCGCAGACCGTGTGAAGATCGTCGGGCACTACGCCATGCGATGCGAGCCGCAATCCCAACGCGGGCGCGCATACCAGCACCGGTTGGAGATCGTCCAGCGAGCGCACCGCTGTTTCCAGTCCCGCCGCCAGATGCGCGGCCAGCGGTTGCAGGTCATTCGGGAACAGCGGGCGCAGCGACAGGTCAAGGCCGAACAGCGTCCGGCAGAACGCCATACAGATACTTTCCAAACGCGATTCCATCCGATGGAAGCCTTCGTGCACCAAAGCGATTTCCAATCGGGTCATGACACGTGCTCTATTGCGTTGCGCGCCAACGATCAGGCGGCCTGCGGCATTGTATTCGTCATCGCGGCGATCATCGCGCCCGTTAGTGTTTGGTACGCCCGCGTCCATGCCGCGCGCGCTTCCGGCGTGAACGCCTCGCCGAGCCGTGCCTCGAGCGTGTCGAGCAAAGCCACGCCGCCCATGGCAAAGTGCCGCGGCTGCACGCCATAGGTTGCGTGCCTGCGTCCCAGCGCCTGAATTTGCTCCAATATAGGCGTGAGGTTGTCGAGCGATTGCACGACCATTGTAAGCGCGCCCATGAAATGGTGGACCTGGGTAGGCATGTCGATGTGGAACAAGGCTCGTAGCGACGGATCCATTGCAAACACCCGCTCGTAAATCTCGAACCCTACCTGTTCGCCAGCGGTGCAATGCGGTCGTATCCCTGTCGCACCAGGTTGATCTCGTCCTGAGTCATGTTCGCGTCCCTCCCTTGGTGTTCATGGCGCGGGTCGCGGAGATGCCAGGGTATTGTTTCAGGACGATGCCGCTGGACTGTGAATCGTGTTTCAATTGTTTCCGGACCACATCAGCCGTGATCGGGCACCAGCTCCGCCATCAGCCGATGCAGCTCCGCTGGCACGAACGGCTTCTCCAGAATCGGCCGTCCGGCACGCGCGAGGAAACCGCCAGCCGCCGCGCCCAGCGTGTCGCCGGTGACGAACGCCATCCGCCCGCACAGATGCGGCCGATGTTCGCTCAGCCAAGCGAACAGCACCGGCCCATCGACCTCCGGCATGCGCACGTCGCACAGGATCGCGTCGTAGTCGTGCCGTTCCAGCAACGCCTGGGCCGCCGCACCGGAGCCGACCACATCGCAGCGGAATGCCTGCGCGCTCAGCATCTCCGACAGCAGCCGCCCCACCTCCGCCTCATCGTCGATGACCAGCACCGACTTGCCGCCACGCGATACCGCTGCATCCGCATGATCCTGCGCGGCGGGATTGGTGACATGGTTGGCGTCGCGCAACGGCAACCGCACGATGAACCGCGCGCCGCCTTCAGCCGATGCCAGCGTCAGCGTGCCGCCATGCGCCTCCACGATGCCGCGCGAGACACCGAGGCCGATGCCGGTGCCGGCGCCGATCGGCTTGGTGGTGAAGAATGGGTCGAAGATACGCGCGCGAATTGCCTCTGGGATGCCCGGGCCGGAGTCGCTCACCGTGAGCTCCATCACCTCGCCATCGGCGCGCGCGTCGATGCGCACGCGGCGTGGCTGCGGCTGCTCCTCCAGTGCCTGACCCGCATTCACCAGCAGATTGATCAACACTTGCTGCATCTGATCCGGATCGCAGAACAGCTTCGGCATATCGTGCGAGATGTCCTGTTCGACGACGATGCCGCAGGATCGCAGCCCGTACGCCAGCAACTGCAGCGCTCCCTCCACCAGTTCATGCAGCGCGACTACTCGCTGCTGCGTTTCACGCTGCCGCGCCATGGCCAAGAAGCTGCGCACGATGCGACCGCAGCGCTCCGCCGCCGCCTGCACACGCCGCGCGCGCTCGGCCAGCTCCGGCGCGGATTGCTCTGCCGCGTCGGACAGCATCAGCGCGTTGCCGATGACGATTGAGAGCGGATTGTTCAGCTCGTGTGCCACGCCTGCCAGCAGCGAGCCGAACGCCGCCATCTTTTCGCTCTGATGCAGCGCCTCGCGCTGGCGCTGAATCTCTGCCTCCGCCGCGCGCGCCGCGGTCAGGTCGCGCAGATGCGCGGTGAACAGCCGCCGCTCCGGCAGGCGCACCTCGGTTATCGTCAGTTCCACCGGGAAGGTATCGCCATTGGCACGCACTGCCTCGATCTCGATGCGGCGGCCGATGATGCGTGAGATTCCGCTGACCAGATAGCGCGCAAAGCCATCGGCGTGCCGCTGCCGCAATTCTTGCGGCACGATCAGCTCGCCGATCCTGCGACCCAGCACGTCGGCGCGGCGATACCCGAATGTCTGCTCGGCCGCCGGATTGAACTCCACCACCTCGCCGGCTTCGTCGATCGCGATGACGCAGTCGAGCGCCGAGGCGATGATGGCGGTGTTCAGCGCCTCGCTCGCTGTGCGCGCGGCAAGCTGTTCCGCCAACGCCTGCTCGCTCTGCTTCAGCTCCGTCAGGTCGCGGTTGAAGATGAAATAGCCATCCGCCGCGCCGTCCGCATCGCGCAGCGGCACGCAGATGCGCTGGACGTAGCGCCGGCCCTGGCGATATTCCAGCCAGCCTTCCCACGGCACGATCTCGCCCGCCAGCGCGCGCTCGCCCTGCGGATAGAACGGCGCGAATGCCTCCTCGGCCAGCACCTCCGAGATCGTTCGTCCGATGATCTGCGCGGCCGGCAAGCCGGCAAAGTCGATGTATTCGCGGTTGACGTAGCGATAGCGCCGGTTGCGGTCGAGCAGCGCAATGCGCGTCGGTATGCTGTCGAACACCGCGCGAAGCTGCGCCTCGCTGATACCTTCGAAATTCGGCTGCGGGTTCGGCATCAGCTCTCGGACGGCACGAACATGTAACCGGCACCGCGCATCGTCTTGATGACCTGCGGCTTGGTGGGATCGCGCTCGACCTTGCGGCGGATGCGGGCGATGCGGATGTCGATGCTGCGATCGAACGGCTCGGTGTCGCGGTTGTGCGCGATGTCCAGCAAACGCTCGCGGCTCAGCACGCGATTCGGATTCCGCGCGAACGCGACCAGCAGGTCGAACTCCATCGCGGTGAGTTCGAGCTGCTCGCCGTCTGGCTGCAGCAGGCGCCGTGCGTCGATGTCAAGACGGAGGTGCCCGAATTGCACCAAGGCCGTCGAAGCCTCTTTCGGGCTCGGCGCTCGGGGCGTTTGGCGGGCATTGCGGCGCAGCACCGACTGGATGCGTGCCCGCAGTTCGCGCAGATCGAACGGTTTGGTCACATAGTCGTCCGCGCCCAGCTCCAATCCGACCACACGGTCCACCACGTCGTCTGCAGCCGTCAGCATCAAAATCGGCACATCACTGCGAGCGCGGATGCGGCGTGCGATCTCGAAACCGTTCTCCCCCGGCATGTTCACGTCGAGGATCAGCAGATCGGGCATGGCGTCAGCGACGCAGGTATCCATCTCGCGGCCGTCAGCGGCGGTGGTAACATCGTAGCCGTAGCGGCCGAGATACTCCGCGACCATTGCGCGCAGCTCGGGTTCGTCGTCCACAACGACCAGCCGATGCCTGTCGGGCATGGCAACTCCTCCCGCCCGGTCGCGGAACCGCAATCTTCACCGTGCGCGCAATTTACGCCAGCGGTTGACCCGACGCGTCCGGTTCTGCAACGCTTCTCGGTATGCCGCGCAGATGGCACCCGGGAGGAGGAACCAATGGCCCAGACAATCGAGGGCTTCGTCGGCACATCGCTCGACGATGCCCGGATGAGCCCGATCCATTGGCGCGTCTTCGCGCTGATCTCTGCCGGCTATTTCTTCGATGTTGCCGACTACGTGATCCTCGGAGCGCTGATCCCCGACATGGTGCACTCCGGCTTCGCCACACCGGCACAGGTCGCCACCGTGGCCAGCGCCACGTTGTTCGGCCTGTTCGTCGGCACATTGGCACAGGGCGAGTTCACCGACCGCTTCGGCCGCAAGACGGTGTATCAGTTCAACCTGCTGCTCTACGGCCTGGCGACCATCGCCGCGGCGTTCTCGCCCGACTACATCTGGCTTGCCGCGTTGCGCTTCATCGCCGGCATCGGCCTCGGCGCCGAGCAGCCGCTGTGCTTCGCCTATGCCGGCGAATATTCGCCGAAGAATATTCGTGGACGGTTCATCGCCGGCGTGCAAATGATCGGGGGCGCCTGGTCATGGCCGCTTTCGACCCTGTTCGCACTCGGCTTCCGCGACATCCTTGGTTGGCGCGGCATCTGGATCGTCATCGGCGCATGTGCGCTGATAGTGTTCCTGTTCCGCTTCTCACTACCGGAATCACCGCGCTGGCTGGCCACGCACGGTCAGGGCGAGCGCGCGATCGATCTGCTCAAGCGCATGGGCATTGCGGGACCGCGCGAGGCACTGACCGCGGACGCCGCCAGCAACACGCACAGCGATCCGATTGCGGTGGTGTTCCGCCTGTATCGCCGCCGCGTCATTGCCGGCATGGTCTGCTTCGTCGCGTTCTTCGGCGTGGCGTTGGGCCTGGGCACGTGGCTGCCCAACATGATGGCCGAGCGCGGCATGACCATCACCAAGTCGCTGACCTACACGTTCGGCATGACGCTGGCGTTTCCCTGCGCCAGTCTGTGCATGATGTACGCATTGGACCGCTTCGGGCGAAAACCCACGTCGATCGTTTCGTTTGTGCTCGCCGGTCTGTTCGCGGTTGGCTTCGTCAACGCGACCAGCGACATCATGCTGCTGGCGGTCGGCTTCTGCATGATCTTCTTCATCCAGCTTGCCGGCAACTCGATGCAGATCTTCGCCTCCGAGGTGTTCCCCACCAACGCGCGTGCCTCCGGCTTTGGTTTCGCACAGGCGGCCGGTCGGCTCGGCACGGCGTTCATCATCCCGGCGATCCTGTGGATCCAGACCAGCTACGGCATCAACGCGGTATTCGGCTCGGTCGCGACCGTACTGATCATCGCTGCCTTCACCGTCACGCTGCTCGGCCCGGAGTCACGCGGCGTGCCGTTGGATGTGCTGGCGCCGCCGACGGGCTGAGGCTTACGCCGCGATCCGCACCGGCATCGACGCGATGCCACGGATGAAGTTGGCGTAGACCCGCTTCGGCTCCTCCATCAACTCGATCACCATGCTGCGCTTCAGGATCTCCTCCCACAGGATGCCCAACTGCATCTCCGCCAGCCGGTTGCCGACGCAGCGATGGATGCCGAACCCGAACGACAGATGCTGCCGCGGCCGCGCGCGGTCAATAATGAACTCGTTGGCCTGCGGGATCGCATCCTCGTCGCGGTTGCCTGAGACGTACCACATGACTACCTTATCGCCCTTGCGGATCGCCTTGCCGCCGATTTCGCCGTCGGCGAGGGCCGTGCGCCGCATGTGCATAACCGGCGTCTGCCAACGGATGATCTCCGGCACCAGGCTCGGGATCAGTCCGGGATTCTCGCGCAGCTTGCGGTACTCGTCCGGATTGTGATTCAGCGCCCACACGCCGCCCGAGATCGAATTGCGCGTGGTCTCATTGCCGCCGACGATCAGCAGCGTCAGGTTGCCAAGAAACTCCTGCGGCCGGTTGATCAGGTCGCGAGTCGACTCGCCATGCGCCAGCATGGAGATCAGATCGGGCCGCGGCTCGGCCGCGGCGCGTTCGTGCCAGAGCTCGGTGAAGCAATCGAGCGCCTCGGTCAGGATCTCCAGCCGCTTCGCCTCGGAATCGACAACGGTGCCGGCGTTCACATCGGCAATCGCACAATCCGACCAGTAGACCAGCTTGTGCCGGTCGGCGAACGGGAAGTCCATCAGCGTGGTCAACATCTGGATGGTCAGCTCGATCGACACGTGCTGCACCCAGTCGAACGTCTCGTTGCGCGGCAGGCCGTCGAGGATATTCCCCGCGCGCTCCCGGATCGTCGTCGACAGCTTGTTTAGGTTCATCGGCGCCACGATCGGCGACACCACCTTGCGCTGCTCGTCGTGCTTCGGCGGGTCCATCGAGATGAAGCTGGCGCGGCGATATTCCATCGGCCGGTCGGTGATCGAGATGCCGCCGAGCATCGCCTCGGACGAATAATTGTGGTGGTCCACCTCGACCGACATGATGTCCTTGTACTTGGTCACCGACCAGTACGAGCCGTACATGCCGTCCTTCGTGTGGTGAACCGGGTCCTCCCGACGCAGGCGTTCGAAATACGGATACCAGATGTCGTCCTGGTACAGCTTCGGGTTGCTCACGTCGATCGCGTCGAGCGGCAGCGCATAGGCGTCCGCGGCGGGGTCGAAATTCACGGGTGCGTTCATCAACGAAACTCCTGCATCGGCCGCCACTCTACCGCAAGTTGGCGCTGCCCGGTAGCACCCCAATGCGCCGTCGCTATCGAACCGAGACCCTTCCGGCATTTCCGCCATGCGCGGCGCAACGGCACTCTGGGCACATCAACCACTTCGGAGTTCAGGTGCCATGTTCACAGACCGAACACGCCTCGTCTCGTTGATCCTGCTGGCGTTCACCGTCACCGCCGCCGCGCCGGCCGAGGACGGCGTGGTCAGGCAGCACAGCGCCTATTCGATGGCGGAGACGATCGACCGCATCAAGCAGGACGTTGCCGGCAAGGGCATCACGTTCTTCTCCGCGATCGACCAGTCCAAGCTGGCGGCGGACGCCGGCATCGCGCTGCGTCCCTCGACACTGCTGATCTTCGGCAACCCGGCACTCGGCACGCAGTTCGTCACCTCCAATCCGGTCGCCGGGCTCGACTGGCCGGTGCGGCTGCTGGTGTTCCAGGACGCCGACGGCGCGGTGTGGACCGCCTACACCGACTTCGCCTGGATCGCCCGCCGCCACCACATCCAGGATCGCCAGGCCGCGTTCAGCAAGGCCGCCGAGGTGATCGCATCGATTACCTCCACGGTGCAGGCACGCTCGCCACGTTGAGTCTGCCTGCTACGTCTGCGCCTGCCACCAGCCCCGCTGCGGCCACGGCAGTCCCAGGTTCTCCCGCAACGTCGCGCCCTTGTAGTCCTTCTGGAAGATTCCGCGACGCTGCAGCTCCGGCACCACGAACGTCACAAAGTCCTCGAACGTGCCCGGCGTGTGCGTGCCGCCCACCACGTAGCCGTCGCATGCGCGCTCGACGAACCACTGCTCCAGCCGATCGGCGATCTCCTTCGGTCCGCCGACGATCGCCTCGCGCGGACGGCCGCGGCGCGTCACCTCCAGGAAGTCGCGCACCGTCGGATTGCGGCCGATGACGCGCATCACCCGATCGCGCATCGCCTGCATCCCCGACATGCCATCCAGCTCCTCGTCCGAGAACGCCTCGTCCATGCCCTTCCTGGCGAAATCGAAGTTCAGTGCCTCGGACAGCAGCGACAACCCATCGACCTCGCGATAGCCGCGCTCGATCACGGCCATCTTGTCTTCAGCCTCCGTCTTCGTTGCCGCCGCGACCGGATATGCAATCGTATTGACGGTCACCAGATCGGGATCGCGCCCGTGCCGCGCCACGCCCTGCTTGAATTCCGCGTAGCGCCGCTTGCCCTCCTCGAAGTCCGGATAGCCGACGAACACCGTCTCAGCCCAACGTTCGGCAAACTGTACGCCGCGATCCGACGAACCCGCCTGAATGATCACCGGATGCCCCTGCGGCGAACGCGGCACGGTGAACGTCCCGCGCGAGGTCAGGTATTTGCCGCGATACTCAAGGCGATGCACCTTGTCAGGATCCGCGAACAGTCCCGACGGCTTGTCGACCACAAGCGCATCGTCCTCCCAGCCATCCCAGCAGCCCAGCACGATTTCCATAAATTCGTCGGCGCGGTCGTAGCGCAGGTCGTGCGCAAGATGCACCTCGCGGCCCATGTTCTGCGCTTCGCCGTCGTTGACCGAGGTCACCACGTTCCAAGCAGCGCGGCCGCCCAGCATGTGATCCACGGTCTGGAACCGCCGGGCCACATCGAACGGTTCATAGTAGGTGGTGGAGGCGGTTGCACCGATACCCAGCCGCCGCGTGCCGAAGCCCATCGCCAGCAGCGTCGCCACCGGATCCATCTTCACCACGCGCACGCCGTTCGCGACCACCTGGCCGGGATTGCCGCCGTCATAGATGTCCGGCATCGCCAGCCTGTCGTCGAAGAAAGCGAGCTGAAACTTGCCCTCCTCCAGCACCTGGCCGATCTTCTGATAATAGGCGGCCGTGGTGAAATCCGTCCGCGACTCCGGATGCCGCCACGCGCTTGCCAGCGTCGTGCAGTTCTGCGCCTGCAGGAAACCGACCAGAACCATTTGACGCATAACGTGCCCTTTCAGAATTGATAGCGCCGCAATCCGCCGTCCACCGGGATCACGGTGCCGGTGATGTAGCGCGCCAGCGGCGAGGCAAGCCACACCGCCATCACCGCCAGGTCCTCCGGCTCGCCCCAGTAGCGCACCGGGATTTCCGTCTCGGCGAAGGCCTTGCGAAAATCGTCGGGATAGTTGCGGCGGATCTGTTCGCTCATAATCCTTCCGGGCGGGATCGAGTTCACTGTGATGCCGTACTGGCCTACCTCGCGCGACAGCCCCTTCGCCCAGGCATGGAGCGCCGCCTTGGCGGAGAACGCCGCGTTCAGATGCTCCGGCTCCGATTTGCCGGTGATGTTGATGATGCGGCCCCAGCGCCGGTCGATCATCTTCGGCAACAGCGCATGCGCGATCTGCCGCTGGCGGGTGAAGTTCAACGTCATCGCCTCCACCCAGCGTTCTTCCGGCGCATCGATCGGCAGTACGCGGCTGCCGCCGGCATTGTTCACCAGGATGTCCACGTGCCCCAGCTCGGCATAGGCGACGTCGCGCAGCGTCTCCGCCGCGTCCTCCGCCATCAGGTCCTGGCGGATCAGCACTGGCCGAACGCCGCCGGATGCGACCGCCTCGTCCGCCATCGCCTCCATCAACTCGACGCGGCGCGCAACGGCAGCGACGCGCACGCCCTCGATTGCGAGCATCTTTGCGATCGCGCGGCCGATACCCATGCTGGCTCCCGTCACCAGCGCGGTCTTTCCCTTCAGTTGCAGGTCCACCGGCTTGCGCTTTCCTGAATGGTTGTTCCTGGCTACGCTATGTGAAGGAATTCCCATGCGCAAGGACAGCACCGTGTCCATCTACGAACAGAAACTCGACCGCACGCCGGCGAATTATGTCCCACTCTCTCCGGTGTCCTTCCTGCTACGTTCGGCGCGCGTGTATGGGAACCGCGTTGCGGTCATCCACGGCGAGAGACGCTACACCTACGGGCAATTCCTGGAACGCGCACGCCGGCTGGCATCGGCGCTGGCGCGTGCGGGCGTGGTCAAGGGCGACACAGTGGCGATCATGGCGGCGAACATTCCGGAGATGCTGGAGGCGCATTACGCGGTGCCCATGCTCGGTGCCGTACTATGCTCGATCAACATCAGGCTGGATGCAACCGCGGTCGCGTTCATCCTGCAACATTCGGAAGCGAAGGTCGTGCTGGTGGATGGCGAATTCCGCGTGGTGATGTCGGGCGCACTGGCGCAGAGCGGAAGCCCGCCGCTGGTGGTCGATATCGACCGCGAATACGAATCGTTCATCGCCGCCGCCGATCCGAACTTTCCGGTGCGTCTGCCGGACGATGAGTGGCAGGCGATCGCGCTGAACTATACGTCCGGCACGACCGGCAATCCCAAAGGCGTGGTGCTGCACCATCGCGGCGCGTATCTGAATGCCTGCGGCAATGCGCTCACCTTCGGACTTTCGCCACGCGGCGTCTATCTGTGGACGCTGCCGATGTTCCATTGCAACGGCTGGACCTTTACCTGGGCGGTGACGCTGGCCGGCGGCACCCATGTCTGTCTCCGCCGCGTGGAGCCGGCACCGATCTTCGCCGCGATCGCCGAACATGGCGTGACGCATATGTGCGGCGCGCCGGTGGTGCTAAGCATGCTGATCCATGCGCCCGAGGAGGCGCGCCGGTCCTTCCCCCAGATGGTGCAGATCGCCACCGGCGGCGCCGCACCGCCGACCACAGTGATCGCACGCATGGAGGCGATGGGGTTCGCGGTGACGCATCTCTACGGCCTGACCGAAAGCTACGGTCCGTCCACGGTGTGCATGTGGCAGCCCGGGCTCGACGACATGCCGATCGAGCAGCGGTCCGCCTTCATGGCGCGGCAGGGCGTGAACACGCCGACGCTGGAGGATGCAGCGGTGCTCGATCCGGCAACGATGGCGCCGGTCGCAGCGGATGGCACGACGATGGGCGAGCTGATGCTGCGTGGCAACACGCTGATGAAGGGCTATCTGAAGAACCCTTCGGCAAGTGCCGGGGCGTTCGCCGGCGGCTGGTTCCATACCGGCGATCTCGCGGTGATGCATCCCGACGGCTACGTGGAGATCAAGGACCGTGCAAAGGACATCATCATCTCGGGCGGCGAGAACATATCGTCGCTGGAGGTGGAGGAGGTCCTCTACCAGCATCCAGATGTGATCGAGGCGGCGGTGGTGGCGCGGCCCGACGAGAAGTGGGGCGAGACGCCGCAGGCGTTCGTCACGCTGAAGCATGGTGCGACCGGCGTGACCGAGGCCGACATCATCGCCTGGTGCCGCACGCATCTCGCGCACTTCAAGTGCCCGCGGTTCGTCACGTTCGGTCCGCTGCCGAAGACGTCCACCGGGAAGATCCAGAAGTTCGAATTGCGGGAGTTGACACGCGTCTAGTCGGACTGTTCCAGTTGTTCCAGACTGTTATGCTGTTCCATATGCGATGAAGGACAACAACACAACGAAGAGGAACCCGACCATGCTCAAGGTCTGTCTCGTTACCCTGACTGCGATACTGGTCAGCGGTTCTGTTCTCGCCCAGTCTGCGACCGGATCTGGCAACACGGGCCAGGCCCGCCGCTCGTACGGGCCTCCGATAGATCACGGTCCTTTCACCCCTGAGGCGAACAGTGCCTTCATGGGCGGTGGAATGATCCTGCAAGGTGCACCCGGCGCCCCCGCTCCAACGCCCGAGCCGACGCCGCCCGGACAGACCCCGCGCAACATGGTGCCACCGCGATAACCGAGCCGGAGCGACCGGCCGTGACAACGTGTGGTGATAGGACAACGGCCGGCAATTAGGCGACATCATCGCGGCATCCCGGAGCGGCCGCGGAGGGTGATGAAGGCACCGAACACCACCACCTGGATGACGGCAAATAACAGGAACGAAATCACGTACCGCTCAAGCGGATGTGTCACGACCCCGGTGGAAGTGTAGATCGGCACCATCACGAATGTCGTAAGCAGCGCGCTAAGCACGAAGCCCATGACATGTGCGGCGATGTAGGAGCCCACTTCGCGTCCATTGGTCATCCCGTTCACCCTCGCGCATTACGTCGATGCATGCTGGCGGCTGTTCTCAAGGGGGCTGGCGTCGACCCGGTTCGGGACAAGGCTAGCTTTCTGTTCCGAGGCACTGCACTTCGGCCCCGCGTCCGGACGTCCAAACGCTTGACCCTGCCCCCACCCCATCCCCATAGTCCCATCCATGTCCCCGGTGTATAGGCACGCGCGAATTACCGGCCCGGCGGCTCGCTGAGCCCCGGGACCATCCACGCGCCCGCCAACCCCTGAAGCGGCACCAGCCGCCCGGACACACCATGAACGACGCCCCCGCCGATCCCGCCCAACGCGACTACCGCGACACCGTATTCCTGCCGCAGACATCATTCCCGATGCGCGGCGATCTGCCGAAGCGCGAACCGCAGATCCTCGCCCGCTGGGAGAAAATGGACCTGTGGTCCTGCCTGCGCGCCGTCTCGCGCGGCCGGCCGAAATTCATCCTGCACGACGGACCGCCGTACGCGAACGGCAACATCCATATCGGCACCGCACTGAACAAGATCCACAAGGACGTCATCAACCGCACCCGCCAGATGGCCGGCTACGACGCCGACTACGTCCCAGGCTGGGACTGCCACGGCCTACCGATCGAGTGGAAGATCGAGGAACAGTACCGCGAGGCGAAGAAGGACAAGGACGCGGTCCCGGTGCTGCAGTTCCGCGCCGAGTGCCGCGCCTACGCGGAGCACTGGCTCGAGGTGCAGATGGCGGAATTCCGCCGCCTCGGCGTCGAGGGCGCCTGGCGCGAGCGCTACGCCACCATGGACCACACCTCGGAAGCGGCGATCGCCGCCGAGATCTGCAAGTTCCTGTTGAACGGCGCGCTGTATCGCGGGCTGCGTCCGGTGATGTGGTCGCCGGTGGAGAAGACCGCACTCGCCGAGGCGGAGATCGAGTACCACGACCATACCTCCACCACGATCTGGGTGCGGTTCCCGGTGCTGTCTGCGCCGGCGCACGACCTGGTCGGCGCATCGGTGGTGATCTGGACCACCACACCCTGGACGATGCCCGGAAACCGTGCGGTCGCCGCCGGCGCCGGGTTCGACTACGCGCTGGTGCACATCGACAGCGTCGAGCCGAACTCGCTGGCGCGTGCGGGCGAGGAGCTGCTGGTGGCGCTGGATCTGCTGCCGCAGTTCTGCAAAGACGTTGGCATCGCCACGCATCACATCGGCCGCGTGCTGAAGGGTGCCGACATCGCCGGCGCCATCACTGCTCATCCGCTGCGCGGCCGCGGCTACGACCATGACGTGCCGGTGCTGCTCAGCGATCACGTCACCACCGAGGCCGGCACCGGCTTCGTGCATATCGCGCCGGGCCACGGTGAGGAGGACTTCGACCTCGGTCAGAAGTGCAATTTGGAGATTCCCGAGACGGTCGGTCCCGACGGCACGTTCAATAGCTGGGTACCGCTGTTTGCCGGCACCCACGTCTATAAGGCCGCCGATCCCGTCTGCGCTGCGCTGCTCGATGCCGGTGGACTGCTGGCGCGCGGCAAGCTGGTGCACTCGTATCCCCACTCGTGGCGCTCCAAGGCGCCGCTGATCTTCCGCGCCACCACGAACTGGTTCATTCGGCTGGACGGCCCAGGCGGGATTCGCGAGCAGGCACTTGAAGCGATCGCGAACACGCACTTCGTCCCGGAGCAGGGACGCAACCGTCTCGCCTCGATGGTTGCGTCACGTCCGTCCTGGTGCATCAGCCGCCAGCGCGCCTGGGGCGTGCCGATCACGGTGTTCGTTGACAAACGCACCGGCGAGCCGTTGCGCGATGAAGCGGTGGTTGCACGCATCGTCGCGGCGTTCGCGACGGAGGGTGCCGATAGCTGGTACTCGTCGCCGCCGTCGCGCTTCCTCGGCAATGACCGCAACCCGGACGACTACGAGCAGGTGATGGACATCGTCGATGTCTGGTTCGAGGCTGGCTCGACCCACGCCTTCGTGCTGGAGGCGCGCAACATGCCCTGGCCGGCGGACCTCTATCTCGAAGGCTCTGACCAGCATCGGGGCTGGTTCCAATCCTCGCTGCTGGAGGCGGTCGGAACCCGTGGCGCCGCCCCGTTCAAGGCGGTGCTGACCGACGGCTTCGTGATGGACGAGCAGGGACGCAAGATGTCGAAGTCCCTGGGCAACGTGACCGCGCCGCAGGAGGTCGCGGACCAGTACGGCGTCGATATCCTGCGGCTTTGGGTGATGATGTCGGACACCTCCGAGGATCTGCGCATCGGTCCGGAGATCCTGAAGCAGCAGGTGGAATTGTATCGCCGTCTTCGCAACACGCTGCGCTGGCTGCTCGGCAGCCTCGCCGGCTTCAGCGAAGTCGAGAGCGTGCCGTACGCAAACCTGCCCGAGCTGGAGCAATGGGTGCTGCACCGGCTCGCCGAGCTCGATGCGCGCATCCGCGCCGCGGTGCAGAGCTACGACTGGACCGGCGTGTATCCCGAGCTGCACAATTTCTGCGCCACCGATCTGTCGGCATTCTACTTCGACGTGCGCAAGGACGCGATCTACTGCGACCGCCCCGACTCACTTCGTCGCCGCGCTGCACGCACCGTGCTCGATCACCTGCATCGCTGCCTGACCACCTGGCTGGCGCCGGTGCTGTGCTTCACCGCCGAGGAGGCGTGGTGCGCGCGGTTCGGCGAACAGGACAGCGTGCATCTGCAATTGTTCCCGGATCTGCCGGCCGAGTGGCGCGACGATGCGTTGGCCGCACGCTGGGAGACGATCCGCGCGATCCGCCGGCGCATCACCGTGCCGATCGAGGAAGCACGGCGGGCCAACACGCTCGGGTCGTCGCTGCAGGCGTCGGTGTTGCTGCCGCTGAGCAGCGAGAACGCGTCGCTGCAGACCGAAGACCAGTGGGCCGAGATCGCGATTGTGTCCGATGTGCGGACCTCCTGCGACGACAACGAACCACTCGCGACGATCAGCGCGGCGCCCGGCAGCAAGTGTGCCCGCTGCTGGCGCGTGCTGCCTGAGGTGGGCCAGCAGCCGAACCATCCGGCGCTCTGCGCGCGCTGCGCCGATGCGGTGGAATCGGGACTGGTCTGCCGCGCCTAATGCGCTAACAACCCCCGCAATGACCCGCAACAACCTCACGCTCCTTGGCCTCGTGGCCGCCATCGTCGTCCTGGCCGCCGACCAAGCCAGCAAGTGGTGGATCCTGAACACCCTCCGCCTCCCCGATATCGGTCAGTTCGTCCTGCTACCGGTCCTGAATCTCACCTTTGTGCGGAACTACGGGGTCACCTTCGGCCTGCTGACCGGCTTCGGGGAGTGGAGCTATCTTCTGCTCGCGGCAGTCGCGCTCGCCGTGGTGGTGGCTCTCGGCATCTGGCTCCGCCGCGCCGAATCACAATTGGTGGCCACCGCGCTTGGCGCCATCGTGGGCGGCGCGCTCAGCAACGTCATCGACCGGCTGCGCTTTGGCTATGTGGTCGATTTCATTCACGCCCATGTCGGCGCCTGGTCGTGGTATGTTTTCAACTTCGCCGATGCCGCCATCGTGTGCGGCGTGGCTGCGCTGGTGCTGGACAGTTTGCTACCGCGCGCACGGCGCGCCGGTTCCACCGGATGACGTTCTTGCGACCCACCACGGTCTCCGGCTAAAAAACAGGTGATGGCACCATCGATCAGACGTTGCACGACCGTCCTCGCGCTGGCTGCCGGCGCCGCAGTGCTGGCGGGCTGCAACAGCGACCAGCTTTCCCGCACCTTGGGCTTTGTCCATGACGCGCCCGACGAATTCACGGTGACCACCCGGGCCCCGCTCGCCATGCCGCCCAGCTTCACGCTGCCGCCGCCCAGCCCGGGTGTCGGGCGGCCGCAGGAGCAGTCCGTGCGCACACAGGCGGAACTCGCGTTGGTGCCCGCGATGACGCTGAGCGCGCCGACCGAGGGCAGCAGCCCCGGCCAGCAGGCACTGGTCCAGGCGGCCGGCCCGCCGGTGACCCCGGCGATTCGTGCCGAGGTGGACCAGGAGGCCAAACTCGACCGACCCTCCGAGAGCTTGACGAGCAAGCTGATGTTCTGGCGCAAGCCGCAGCCGCCGGGGATCGTGGTCGATCCTGAAAAAGAGGCGCAGCGCCTGCGCGAGAATGCGGCACTCGGCCAGAACCAGGATACCGGCGATACCCCCATCGTCCAGCCCAAACAGCGAGGCTGGCTGCAAGGACTCTTCTAGCGATCGCGCCGGACCAGGCAACGCCGCATTTCACCCAGGTCGGCGCCACGCCGGTGTTCCGCGGCGCTGGTGCCGGCGATCTGCTGTGCCGCTGCGGTGCCTCGGTGCTGATCCAGGGCTATCTGCCAGGCAACTTCCTGGCGATCCGCATTCAGTGCTTTCGCTGCGGCGCGGTCACCAGCACGCCGGACCTGCCCGACGGCGAGATCCTGCCCCGCTCGGCCGTCGCCGTCGAGGCGACGTGCATGCCGATGGTCACGACCTCCGCCATCGCCCGCAGCGCCGTGCTCGCCTGCCGGGACGCGATTGCGCGCGACTACGCGCTGACCCGTCCCCACAATCCCCCCGATGAACCGTTGCTGCTATCGCGCACGATGCTGGAGGCGGCCGCTGCGGACTATGACCGTCTGACCGGCGGCAGGCTGGCCGGGCATGCGGCAGCCTCGCCGTCAGCCGAGGGGCCGGAACAGGGCGACTATCCGTTCGCCTGGTCGGTGCTGCGGCTGCGCGAGCGGATCGATCGACCAGAGTGGAGCTGGCTGTACCAGGACGACGATGCAATGGCGGCAATGTATGTCACCGCGATGCATCATCTGATGCTGTGCTGGGGGCAGCATCCGCTGCTTGTCCGGTTGACTGCGCCGCTCGCCGAGCGCGATCGGTTCATCCGCACGGTGACCGCGATGGCGATGGCGAAGCTGCTGTTCGACGCCGGCAATCGGGTCGGATTCTCCCTGTCCGGCGGCGATGTCGATCTGCACTTCACGACGGCGGCCGACCAACCGCTGTCGTTCGTGCTGCTTGCGCCGGATGCGTTGCAGTGGCGGCAGCGGGAGCGTCGCAGTCCCGAAAAGCTGCACGATGTGGTGATCGAAGCGGTGGCCGCCGCCCAGGGACGGGTGAACCGCAGCCGACCGGGGATCGTCGTGCTGGCGGCGTCGATTCTGCAGCCGGACTTCGATCAGATGGTCGTGGACGCCATCCATGCCGCGTTCCAGACCGTCGGGCGACGGCATCGCGGTGTGGCGGCGGTCGCCGTTGTGATGCCGAAGGTGCTGCCGGCGGGAGCGCCCGATCGGATCGGGTTCGGTTACGCGTTCTACCCAATCCGCAACCCGCGCTTTGCGGGCGAGAACCCGATCCGGCTGGGGACACAGCAGGGTACTTGAAAGGTTCACCACGATGACAGCGAGGCACGAAGGGTCGTATTGGTTCGCGCCATTTACGTCGTGTCTTGGTGCCTTCGTGATGAACCTTACCTTATCGCCAGCTACTGGACGCTGGGATGGCTTTGCCGCACGCTCACATGACCTCCGGAGGAGCACTCCCCATGTCCCATCGCCCCACGGTCTACGGAACGCGCCACGCCGTCTCCGCCGGCCATTACCTGGCGGCCGCGGCGGCGTTCTCCATCCTGGAAGCCGGCGGCAACGCGATCGACGCCGGCTGCGCAGCAGGGATCGCGCTCGGCGTGCTGCAGCCCGACCTGGTGAACGTCGCCGGCGTCGCACCGATCATGATCCGGCTGGCGAACGGCCACGTGGAGAGCATTGCCGGCCTCGGCTGGTGGCCGAAGACACTGCCCGCTGACATCTTCATGCGCGAGCACAACGGCAAGATTCCCGATGGCGTGCTGCGCACTGTCGTCCCTGCGGCACCCGACGCCTGGATCACCGCGCTGGAACGCCACGGCACGATGCGCTTCGCCGATGTCGCGTCTCATGCGATCCGCTACGCCGGAGATGGGTTTGCGGTGTACCAGCTGCTCGCAACCTCGATCGCCGCGCATGAGCACGAGTACCGGCGCTGGCAATCCAATACCGCGATCTTCCTGCCCGACGACCGCGTGCCGAAGTCGGGCGAGAAGTTCGTGCAGTCCGACCTCGCGCGCACGCTGCAATACATGGCCGACCAGGACCGCGCCGCCGGCGCCGACCGCAAGGCCGGGCTGCGCGCGGCGCACGATGCGTTCTATCGCGGCGACATCGCGCGCGAGATTGTCCGGTTCCAGCAGCAGGAGGGCGGCTACCTGTCGATGGGCGATCTCGCCGAATACCAGTCGCGCATCGAGCCGGTGGTGCGGCGGCCGTGGCGCGGCCACGAGGTGATCACCTGCGGCCCGTGGTGCCAGGGCCCCGCGCTGCTCGAGGCATTGGCCCTGCTGGAGCACGTCGGAATCGCGGGGCTGGCGCACAATTCCGCGACGTATCTGCACCGCATCGCCGAATGCGTGAACCTCGCGATGGCGGATCGCGAGTATTTCTTCGGCGATCCGGCCTTTGTCGATGTGCCGATCGACCACCTGCTCAACCCGGCGACGATTGCTCGCCGCGCCGCCGCGGTGCGCGACGATCGGGCGTTTGGCGAGATGCCGACGCCGCTCGATCAGACCCCCGGGTCAAGTGCCCGGGGGCAGGCCAACCTGCCACACATGGCCAGCCCAGCCGAGCTGCCGAAGGTGGAGGCGGACACCTCCTATTGCTGTGTCGTCGATCGCTGGGGCAATGCGTTCAGCGCCACGCCGTCGGATGGCTCCGGCAATGTGCCGGTGGTGCCCGGCCTCGGCATCACACCGTCGGGCCGGGGTTCGCAGAGCCGGCCCGATCCGCGGCATCCCGCCGGCGTGGCGCCCGGCAAGCGGCCGCGGCTCACACCAAATCCGGCGATGGTGGTGACCGCGGCCGGCGGGGTGATGCCGTTCGGCACGCCGGGAGGCGACGTGCAGACCCAGGCGATGCTGCAGGTTCTGCTCAACGTCTTCCAGCACGGGATGGAGCTGCAGGACGCCATCGAGGCGCCGCGCATTGCGTCGTACTCGTTCCCTTCGTCGTTCGCGCCGTTCGAGTATTTTCCTGGCCGGTTGGCAGTGGAGGGACGCATCGATCCGGCAGTGCGCGCCGATCTGGCTTCGCGCGGCCATGAGGTGAACGCGTGGCCGGAGTGGACTTGGCTGGCCGGGTCGGTGGAGGCGGTGCTGCGCGATCCGGTGACCGGGCTGATCGCGTCGGGCGCCGATCCGCGGCGGCCGGCATACGCGATAGCGATCTGAAAAGGTCACCACAGAGGCACAGAGATGCGGAGAACAGTGCACGACTCCGTCTCTCTGTGCCTCTATGGTGAATCTTCTATACTGACACCATGAACCAGTCCTTGACCCGCCAGGCCGCAATGGCCCGCCTCACCGACCTGACCGCGCGCCCAGACGGCAAACGCATAACCCCCCTGTTCGCCGCCGACCCCGATCGCGCCCACAGGTTCAGCGCCAGCCTGAACGACCTGACGCTCGACTACTCGAAATCCGCGATCGACTCCGACGTGCTCGACGCCCTGTTCACGCTCGCCGAAGCGGCCGACCTGGAAGGCTTCCGCCGCCGTCTGTTCGCCGGCGAGATGGTGAACGCCACCGAACACCGCGCGGCGATGCACATGGCGCTGCGCTCGCCTCCAGACGCGGGCCTCAAGGCGGCACTCGCCGCCGGCATCGATGACGCCTCCAAGCTCGCCGCTGCCGAACGCAACCGCATGCGGGGTTTTGTCACCGCGATCCACGAAGGCAGCCAGCGCGGCGCGACCGGCGAGCGCCTGACGGCGGTGGTGAACATCGGCATCGGTGGCTCCGATCTCGGTCCGCGCGTCGCGACCGAGGCGCTCACCATCGGGCGCACCGACGCGCGGATGGAAGCGCGGTTCCTGTCCAATGTGGACGGGCACGCGTTCGAGGCGGTGATCCAGGGGCTGGACCCGGCCCGCACACTGTTCCTGGTGGCGTCGAAGACCTTCACCACGCTGGAGACACAGACCAACGCCCGGGCGGCGCGGGCTTGGATCGCCGGCGCGCTGGGCGAGGCGGCGGTCGGCAAGCACTTCGCCGCGCTGTCCACCAACCTGAAGGCGGTCGCCGAGTTCGGGATTGCGCCGGAGCACACCTTCGGCTTCCGCGACTGGGTCGGCGGGCGCTATTCGCTGTGGTCGCCGGTCGGCCTGGTGATCGCGCTCGCCACTGGGTGGGAGAAGTTCCAGGCGCTGCTCGACGGCGCCTGGGCCATGGACTGCCACTTCCGCGACGCGCCGCTGCGGCAGAACCTGCCGGTGCTGCTAGGGCTGGTCGGCATCTGGAACGTCAATGCGCTCGGCTGTGCCACGCACTGCGTGCTGGCCTACGACGACCGGCTGCGGCGGCTGCCGGCGCATTTCCAGCAGCTCGAGATGGAGAGCAACGGCAAGCACGTGACGCTGGCGGGCGATCCGACTGGGTGGGAGACCTGCCCGATCCTGTTCGGCGAGCCGGGGACAAACGCGCAACACAGTTTCATGCAGCTCGTGCACCAGGGCACGCGACCGGTGCCGGTCGATTTCATCCTCGCCGCAAACCCCGACCACAACCGGCCAGAGGCGCATCGCGCGCTCGCCGCCAACGCCTTCGCGCAGGCCGAGGCGTTGCTGCGCGGCCGGCCGGAGGCGGAAATCCGCGCCGAGATGACCGCCAAGGGCGCCGCCCAGGCGGAGATCGAGGCGGTCGCGCCGCACCGCGTCTGTGTCGGGGAACGGCCGTCCAATACCATCCTGTTCGGGCGGCTGGACGCGTTCAGCCTCGGGCGGCTGATCGCGCTCTATGAGCACAAGGTGGCAGTGCAGGGTTGCGTCTGGGGAATCGACAGCTTCGACCAATGGGGGGTGGAGCTGGGCAAGGAACTTGCCGGCAGCATCATACCGGAGCTGGAGCCGGGGGTGGTGCCAGGCGCGCACGATTCGTCCACCACTGGGCTGATCGCCCGGTTCCGCGCGCTGCGGGGGGAAAGCTGAGAGTGCTTGCGTCGTCCAGGCAAGGATTCAACACGGAGAAGGCCGAGGACCACGGAGAACCACGGAGGAGAAAGATTGGCGCTTCGCGCGAAGCGCATTTCATTCTTCCTCCGTGGTTTTCCGTGGCCCTCCGTCTTCTCCGTGTTAGAATCTTGCGCACTGTCCGCCCGTTCGGGCCGCTGCCCAATGAGGTTCACATTCTGTTCCAGTTGTGCTATCCTGGTGTTCATCTTGCGCAGGCCTGAGCGCATGCCCGCGATCCGCATCCTGCCGCCGCACACCGTCAACCGCATCGCCGCCGGCGAGGTGATCGAGCGCCCCGCGGCGGCGGTGAAGGAGCTGGTGGAGAACGCACTCGACGCCGGCGCCACTCGCATCGCCATCGCCCTCGACAATGGGGGCATCGACCGCATCGAGGTGACCGACGACGGCAGCGGCATGGACGCGGACGCCCTCGCACTTGCAGTGCTGCGACACGCCACCTCCAAGCTGGCCGACGATGACCTGGTGCACATCGCCACGCTCGGCTTCCGCGGCGAGGCACTGCCCTCGATCGGCGCGGCGGCGCGCCTCGCCATCACCTCGCGCCCGCGCGAGGCGGCGCACGCCTCCGAGATCCGCATCGAAGGCGGCACGGTGTCGGACGTCGCTCCCGCCGCCGGTGCCCCGGGCACCCGCGTGGTGGTGCGGGACCTGTTCTTCGCCACCCCGGCACGGCGCAAGTTCCTCAAGCATCCCCGCACCGAGGCGGATCATGCCGAGGCCGCGGTACGCCGCTTGGCGCTGGCCGCGCCGGCGGTGGCGTTCCGGCTGGAGAGCGACGGCCGCGTCGCCTTCGACCTGCCGGCACAGGACCGCGCCGACCGCGTCGCGGCGCTGTTCGGCGCCGAGGCGGCGCAGGCGATGCTCGAGATCGCCGGCGAACGCGGCCCGCTGCGCATCGCCGGCTATACCTGCTCGCCGGCCGTCACCCGCGCGACCGCGGCGGCGCAGGCGCTGACGGTGAACGGCCGGCCGGTCGCCGATCCGATGCTGAAGGGTGCGGTGCGCGTCGCCTATCGCGAGGTGATTGCGGTCGGCCGCCATCCGGTGGTGGCGCTCTGGCTCGATCTGCCGGCCGACGAGCTGGACGTGAACGTGCATCCGGCGAAGGCGGAGCTGCGCTTCCGCGACGTCAGCGCGGTGCGGTCGTTGGTGATCGGCAGCATCGGCCGCGCGCTGGCCGGTGGAGCCGGCACGTCGCTTCCGGCACCACGACCATCGCTGCACCTGGCGAATTCGCGTCCGTCGCCGGTGCCGTACCGGTCCGTGCCGCTGCCCGGCATGGCGGAAACCCAGCTCGGCTTCGGTGCCGGACCGGCCGCGCGCATGCTGCCGGCCGCCGAGCCGGACCCGGAGCACCCGCTCGGAGCGCCGGTGGCGCAGGTGCTCGACACCTACGTGATCGCGGTCGCCTCGGACGGTGCGCTGGTGCTGGTCGACCAGCACGCGGCCCACGAACGGCTCACGCATGAGTCGCTGCGCGAGCAGATGCTGGACGGCGGCGTACGCGCGCAGCCGCTGCTGCTGCCGGCGGTGGTGGACCTGCCGTCGGCCGATGCGTGCCGCCTGCTGGCGCGCTCGTCCGAACTGGCGCGGCTCGGCCTCGAGATCGAGGCGTTCGGGCCCGGTGCGGTGATGGTGCGCGCGCTGCCCGCGGCACTTGGCTCGCCAGAGCCGGGCCCGCTGCTGCGCGACCTCGCCGATGAGCTGGAGGAGCTCGACGAAGCCACCGCGCTGAACGCCCGGCTCGATGCGGTGATCGCGCGGCTGGCGTGCCACGGCTCGATCCGTGCCGGGCGGCGACTGAACGCGGCGGAAATGGATGCGCTGCTGCGCCAGATGGAGGCGACCCCGCGCGCCGCCACGTGCAGCCATGGGCGACCGACCTTCCTCAGGCTGTCGAAGGCCGAGATCGAGAAGCTGTTCGGCCGACGGTAGTGTCCCTCGGCTGTTCTCCGCGTTGACACGACGGCGAGTCGAACCGCACAAAGCCATCAAATTGCGAGGATACGAACCGATGATGCGATGGTTGATGATGACGGGCGGCGCTGGCGCGGTGGCGGCATGCGTGTCGGTTGGTGCGATGGCGGCCAACCCTGGCGTGATCGCGACCGAGATCAAGATCGGCAACACCATGCCGTACAGCGGTCCGGTCTCGTCCTATAGCCCGATCGGCAAGCTGGAGACCGCGTTCTTCAACATGGTCAACGAGCAGGGCGGCGTCGCCGGTCACAAGATCGATTTCATTTCGCTAGACGATGGTTACAGCCCGCCGAAGACGGTCGAGCAGGTGCGCCGACTGATCGAGGAAGACCAAGTCGCGTTCCTGTTCAATACGTTGGGCACGCCGACCAACTCGGCGATCGTGCGCTACGTGAACCAGAAGAAGGTGCCGCATTTGTTCGTCGCGACCGGCGCGGCCAAGTGGGGGGACGAAAAGCAATATCCTTGGACCACCGGCTTCCAGCCCGACTACCGCACCGAGGCGCAGATCTATGCCAAGTACATCCTGCAGCAGCAGCCGGATGCCAAGGTCGCGGTGCTGTATCAGAACGACGATTTCGGCAAGGACTACCTGATCGGGCTGCACGCGGTGTTCGGCGACCGCTACGCCAAGATGGTGACCGAGGCCACCTACGAGCCGACCGATCCGACGATCGACAGCCAGATCATCACATTGCAGGGATCGGGTGCCGATGTGCTGGTCGTGGCCGCCGCGCCGAAGTTCGCCACCCAGGCGATCCGCAAGGTGCATGATCTTGGTTGGAAACCGATGTTCATCATGTCGAACGTGTCGATTTCGGTGGGCTCGGTGCTGACGCCGGCCGGGCCGGAGAACGCGAACGGCCTGATCAGCACCGGTTACCTGAAGGATCCGACCGACCATCAATGGGACAATGATGCCGGGATGCAGGAATGGCGCGCGTTCATGGCGAAGTCCATGCCGGGCGCCGATCTGACCGACGCCAACTACGTCTATGCCTACGCTGCGGCGAACACGATGTTGCAGGTGCTGAAGCAGTGCAATGGCGACTTCTCACGTGAGAACGTCATGAAGCAGGCGGAGAGCCTGCACGGGCTGGAGCTGCCGACGGTGCTGCCGGGGATCAAGGCAAGCACCAGCCATACCGATCACCGGCCGATCAAGGCGATGCGGCTGGAACGTTGGGATGGCAAGACCTGGGTGCTGTTCGGCGACATCATCGAGGCGACGGGTTCCTGACCGAAGCGCCTGACACTCCCTCCCGCCAGATGCTGAGCCGGGCGGCGCCATGCACGCGTTCGGCCAGCAGGTTCCTCGCCGGCAGCGGTTCGTCGCGGGCGGTCTCGGCGATCAACAGCGCGTTCGGTGCGAGCCGCCGGACGGCGAGCAACCGGGCGATCGCGCGCGGCACCAGGTCGTGCCGGTAGGGCGGGTCAAGGAAGACGAGGCTTGCGGCTTCGCCTGGCTGAACGACGAGCGCATCGATCGCCAGCACGGTGCAGCGATCCTGCGCGCGGCAGGCGGCGATGTTGGCGCGCAGGGCGGCGAGCGCGGCGCGGTCGTGCTCGATAAAGGTGGCGTGTGCGGCGCCGCGCGACAGCGCTTCCAGGCCGAAGGCGCCGGTGCCGGCGAACATGTCGAGCACGTCCGCACCTTCCACCGTTTCGCGCCCACCCCATGGGGCGTGCAGCAGCATGTCGAACAGTGCCTGACGCACGCGATCGGCGGTGGGACGCGTGGCAGTACCGGGCGGAGCGATCAATGCGCGACCGCGCCATGCGCCGGCGACGATCCTCATAGGCCGCGCCGGTGGGGCGGATGGCAAGATTCAACACGGACAAGGCCGAGGACCACGGAGAACCACGGAGAAGGCATGACAGCGCTCCGCGCGAAGCGCCATTTTCTTCCTCCGTGGTGCTCCGTGGTCCTCGGCCTTCTCCGTGTTGGATCCCGTTTACCCATCCCGCGGCAACTGATCGCGCAGTACGCGCGCCGGCACTTCGTCCACCGCGCCGCGCGGCAATGTACCGAGCTGGAACGGTCCGTAGGCAATGCGGATCAGCCGCGTCACCGCAAGCCCGAGATGCGCCATCACGCGCCGCACCTCGCGATTGCGCCCCTCGCGCAGGCTGACGGTGAGCCACGCATTGTCGCCCTTGCGCGAATCGAGACCCGCATCGATCGGGCCATACGCGATACCCTCGATGGTGACGCCCTGGGCCAGCGCCGCCAGCCGGCGCTGATCCGGCACGCCGTGCACGCGCACGCGGTATCGCCGGAGCCAACCGGTTGCCGGCAGCTCCAGCTTGCGGGCGAGCGCGCCATCGTTGGTCAGCAGCAGCAGCCCCTCACTGGTGAGATCGAGCCGCCCCACGCTGACCACGCGCGGCATACCCGGCGGCAGCTTCTCGAACACCGTCGGCCGTCCCTGCGGATCGCGATGCGTGGTCACCAAACCGACCGGCTTGTGATAGCGCCACAGCCGCGTGCGCTCCGGCGCATCGACCACGGCGCCGCCCACCACCACGAGGTCGCCGGCGGAGACGAAGGTGGCGGGATGCGTCACCACTGCGTTGTTCAGCCGCACCTGGCCCTCCGCCACCAGCTTCTCCGCGTCGCGCCGGCTCGCCACACCGGCACGCGCCAGCCACTTGGCGATGCGTTCCCCGCGCGGGGGATCGCTCATGCGCGGCAGGCGGCGATCAGCGCGTCGAAGATGCGGCGGTCGCCGGGATCGATGAAGAACTCCGGATGCCACTGCACACCGAGGCAGAAGCGGTAGCGTGTGTCCTCGACACCTTCGATGACGTTGTCCGGCGCGACGGCGTTCACCACAGCGAACGGACCGGGATGGCGCACCGCCTGATGATGCGCCGAGTTCACCTGCATCGTCGCGGCGCCGACGATGCGATGCAGCAGCGTGCCGCGGCCGATCGCGACGGCGTGGCCCGGCTGGTGGCGCGGATTCGGCTGCTCGTGCTCGAGCGCGTCCTCGATTGCATCGGGAATGTGCTGGATCAGCGTGCCGCCGAGCGCCACCGCCAAGAGTTGCTCGCCGCCGCAGATGCCGAGCACCGGCATATCGCGGGCGAGCGCGCCGGCGGTCAGCGCGAGTTCCGTGGCGGTGCGGCCTTCCTTCAGAGCCACGGTCGCGTGCCGGTCGGCGTCGCCATACAGCGAGGGATCGACATCGAACGCACCGCCGGTGATGACCAGCGCGTCGATGCGGTCGAGATAAGCGGCCGCCAGCGATGCTTCGTGCGGCAGCGCGATCGGCAGCCCGCCGGCTGCGACGATGGCGTCGGCATAGTTCTGCCGGATCGCGTACCAGGGATATTTCGAGTAACCGCCGGGCTGCTCGGAATCCAGGGTGACGCCGATCAAGGGACGCTGATTCATGTTGGCCCTATCCTGGCGTTGTCGGCGGGCGAGGCGATGGGTTTCGCTGCGCTCAACCCATCCTACGACACAGGGCGACGCTGCTAGAACGTAGGATGGGTTCAGCGCAGCGAAACCCATCGCCTCGCAGCCATTAATCCATGGCGCGGTGGCCGGGCAAGACCGGCAGCGGCAGCGACGCACCCTCAGGCACACCGATCTCGTGCGCGTTCAGCGGCAGCGCGACCATCGCGTAATAGCCGATCAGCGCGGTCAGCTCGACGATGCCGGCGGTGCCGTAGGCATCCAGTATGCGGTGGTACGTAGCGTCCGAAGCACGATGGTCGCGGAGCAGCTCGGTTGCGTAGTCGTGGATCGCCTGCTCGTCCGGCGCGGCGAACGTGCTGCGGCCGTGGCGCAGCGTCTCGATGGTCGTCTCGGACAGGCCTGCCTTGCGCGCCTCCGCTTCGTGCGAGAACCACTCGAACTGGCAGTCCAAGAAGCGTCCGGTGAGCAGGATGACGAACTCGCGCAGGCGCGGCTCGAAGCTGGAGTTGAAGCGCAGCACCAGGCCGAGCTCGGACCATTTCTCCGCGAGATCGGGCCGGTGCATCGCAGCGGCCAGCGGCCCGACCGGCGGCGAGTGGCGCGGCCCCGACATCATCGCGTCGTATACGCGGCGCTGCGCGTCGGTCATGCTGGCCTCGGTGACCAGGTGGATGCGGGGCATCGGGCTTCCTCCGTTGTGCGGGAACAGTGTGGCATGACGCCGATGGAGATCGCACTGGCCGAGGCGCGGGCGGCGGCGACGCGCGGTGAGGTGCCGGTGGGTGCGGTGGTGCTGGACAGCAGCGGTGCGGTGCTGTCGCGCGCGGGCAACGAGGTAGAGGCGCGGCACGATCCGACGGCACACGCCGAGCTGCTGGCATTGCGCGCGGCGGCAGCGGCGCGCGGGCAGGCGCGGCTGCCGGACTGCGAGCTGGTGGTGACGCTGGAGCCGTGTCCGATGTGCGCTCAGGCGATCAGCTTCTTCCGCATTCGGCGGCTCACCTTCGGTGCGTACGACCCGAAAGGCGGCGGCGTCGAACACGGTGCACGGGTGTTCGATGCGGCGTCCTGCCATCACCGGCCGGAATTGATCGGTGGCGTGTGCGAAGGCGAAGCGGCCGCTCTGTTGCGAGCGTTCTTTGCGGTGCGCCGATAGCATCAGGCAACCGTGCCCAACTGTGCCCTCGTCACGCTCGACAGACTCCACGTCGTGTTCGTATGGGCGAGACGTGTGGGCGTAGGCGACTGGGTCGCGTCGGGAGATGAACCAATTGGCCGGAACAGACACGAGCCTGCACAGAGCGACACCAGAGCAGCAAAATCTGACATTCTTCGACGCCAACACGCCAGCGGTCACTTCGCCGCGGCCTTCGCCCGCCTGGCCGGCAGAGCGCCGCGCCATCCATTATTCGGGCTGCGACCGGGAGGGACGGGACTTCTACGCCAGGCCGAAATGGGTCACCGAGGCGCTGCTGCGGCATATTCGCCTGCGAGGCCCAATTTGGGAACCCTGCTGCGGCGACGGCGCGATGTCCCACGTACTGGCGGCATACGGCCATGACGTGGTTTCGACCGACATTGCCGATCGCGGCTTCGGCACCCCGGGGGTCAACTTCCTTACCTGTCGCGAAGTGCCGGGAGGTTGCCGTAGCATCGTGACGAACCCGCCTTATGGCGACACGGGTTCCCATGCGGGACAGTCGCGATCGCCGAACGCGATGCTGGGCTTTCTGCGGCATGCGCTCACGCTCACGGCCTCCATCCAGGGCCAACTCGCCCTCCTGGTGCGCCTGCAATGGATCGCCGGACGGCATGCCGCCGATACGATGTCGGCTGCGCGGTTCGCGGCCGTCGTGATACTGACGCACCGGATTCGCTGGTTCGACATGGGCGAGCGCACAAACGCTGCACAGCACCACCACGCCTGGGTGGTATTCGACCATGAGCATCCACCAGGGTGTCCGCCAACGCTGCTCTACGCGTGACTGCCAATTACCGGCTGGTAAGCGCCCGCCAGCCGATGTCGTGGCGGCAAAAACCCTCCGGCCAGTCGATCTGGCGGATCGCGGTATAGGCGCTGTCACGCGCGGCGCGCAGATCGGCGCCGGTGGCGCACACGTTGAGCACGCGACCCCCGGCCGCGCGAACGTGACCCTCGGCATCGGCTTCGGTGCCCGCGTGAAACACCAGCACGTTCGGCACCGTCGCCGCGCGGTCGACGCCACGGATTTCGCTGCCGCGCTCCGGCGCCGTCGGATAGCCACGCGCCGCCATCACCACCGCGACCGACGCGACATCGTTCCAGCGCAGATCGAAGTTCCTCAGCTCGCCGTCGTACGCCGCCTGCAACGCCGGTAGCAGGTCCGACATCAGCCGCGGCAGCAGTGCCTGGCACTCCGGATCGCCGAAGCGGACATTGAACTCGATCAGCTTCACGCCCTCGGCCGTGAGCATCAGCCCGGCATACAGAATGCCGCGGAACGGCATGCCGCGCCGCGCCATCTCGGCCAGCGCCGGACGAATGATCCCGTCCATCGCCGCCTCCTGCAGCGCCGGCGGGAATGACGGCGTCGGCGAATAGGCGCCCATGCCACCGGTGTTCGGTCCTGTCTCACCCTCGCCGACGCGCTTGTGATCCTGCGCGGCGCCCAGCGGCAATGCGGTCTCGCCGTCGCACAGCGCGAACAGCGAGACCTCCTCGCCGTCCAGGCATTCCTCGATCACCACCGAGGCGCCCGCCTCGCCGAACGCGCGCGCCTGCATCATCGCGTCGATCGCCGCCAGCGCTTCGTCCTCGGTCGCTGCCACCACGACACCCTTGCCGGCGGCCAGCCCATCCGCCTTCACCACAATCGGCGCGCCACGCCGGCGCACGAATTCGCGCGCCGCCTCGGCATCGTCGAAGCGCTCCCATTGCGCGGTGGGGATGCCGGCGGCATCGCACAACTCCTTGGCGAACGCCTTGCTGCCTTCGAGCCGAGCCGCTTCGCGCGACGGCCCAATGCACGGGATCGATACCGCCTCCATCGCATCGGCGATGCCGGCGACCAGCGGTGCCTCGGGGCCGGGCACCACCAGGTCGATCTCATTGTCCTGCGCGAAGGTGACCAGGGCGGGGAAATCCAGTACGCCGATCGGCACGCATTCGGCCACCTGGGCGATGCCGGGATTGCTAGGCGCGCACCACAGCTTCGTCAGCAGCGGGCTGGCGGCGAGCGACCAGCACAGCGCATGCTCCCGCCCGCCGGAACCGATCACCAGCACCCGCATCCCACTCTCCTCGCTTCAAGCACGGCCGGCTGTAGCATAGGCTGCTGCGATGGACGAACTCAGGACCACCGTTTCCAACGTCCCCGAATACACCGTCTCGGAAATCTCCGGCGCGGTGAAGCGCACGCTGGAGGGCAATTTCGGCCGCGTGCGCGTGCGTGGCGAGATCACCGAACTGAAGCGTTATCCGTCGGGCCACATCTATTTCTCGCTGAAGGACGAGGGCGCCAAGATCGCCGGCGTGGTGTGGAAGTCGGCGGTCTCCCGTCTCGGCATGGTGCCGGAGAATGGCGTCGAGATCATCGCAACCGGTCGCATCTCCGCCTACGCCGAACGCTCGTCGTACCAGCTCATCACCGAGCGGATGGAATATGCCGGCGCCGGCGCCCTGCTCGCCCGCATCGAGCTGCTGCGCCTGCGTCTGGCGGCGGAGGGGCTGTTCGACGCGGACCGCAAGCGCAAACTGCCAGTGCTGCCAGCAGTGATCGGCGTGGTGACCAGCGAGCGCGGCGCGGTGATCCAGGACATCCGCACCACGATCGCGCGGCGCTTTCCACGCTCGGTGTTGCTGTGGCCGGTGCCGGTGCAGGGCGAGGGTGCCGCGGAGCGCATCGCCGCCGCCATCGCCGGCTTCGAGCGTGTGGTGCCCCGCCCCGACGTGCTGATCGTGGCCCGCGGCGGCGGCAGCCTGGAAGACCTGATGGCGTTCAACGAGGAAGTGGTGGTCCGCGCCGTCGCCGCCTGCCGCATCCCGTTGATCTCTGCGGTAGGACACGAGACCGACACCACGCTGATCGACTTCGCCGCCGACCGCCGCGCGCCGACGCCGACCGCGGCGGCGGAACTCGCCGTGCCCGCGCGCGCCGACCTGATTGCCGACCTGGAACACAAGGCGGCGCGGCTGATCGGCGGCTTGAACCGGCTGGCGCAGGAGGGTCGGCTGCGCCTGTCACGCGCGGAACGCGGGCTGCCCGATCTGCCCGCGCTGCTTGGTGGGGCGCGGCAGCGGCTGGATGACCGCGCGGAGCGGCTGGCACTTGCCCTGCCGAACCTGCTGCACAAACGCCGGGCGGCGCTCGACGCCGCGGTGCGGCGGCTGCCCGACCTGCCGGCGATGCTGACCGGCTGGCGCGAACGGGTGCAGGAGCGCGGCGTCCGGCTGATCATCGCCCTGCCGAACTTCGTGGCGCGGCGGCATGCGGCGCTCGATCTGTGCGGTCAGAAGCTGGGCGCCGGCCTGCGGCAGGCAATGGCCGGCATCCACGGCCGATCCGGCCGCACAATCGGGCGGCTGTCTGATGCGCCACTGCGCGCACTGTTGCGCGAGACCCGGGCACGACTGGAGGGCACGGCCGCACGGCTAGAATCGGTGTCGCCGTTGGCCGTGCTGCAACGCGGTTACGCAGTGGTGTCGGATGCCGCCGGACATCCGCTGACCAGCGCGGCCAAGGTGACGCCCGGCGCGCGGCTCAGGCTGCGCTTCGCCGATGGCGAGGTGGGCGCCACGGCCGATCGACCGGAGCGCCAGGGACGCCTGCCGCTGTAGCCTCAATTGAAGAACCGCGCCGGACGGAAATCGGCAAGCTCCGCCCGTTCCACGCCACGCACGACCTCGTCGGCTACCGCCGCTCCCAGGAACGGCGACATCGTTACCCCGCTATGCGTGACCGCGAGATAGTAGCCGGAAATCCGCGGCACCGGTCCGATGGCGGACAGGTGGTCGCCTGGAATCGGCCTGATCGCGATGCGTACGGCCTCCGGCTCCACGTCGCCGATCGAGGGCAGCAGCTGGCGCGCCCGCTGCACCAGATCGCGTGCCTCAGGCGTGGTCGGGCTGAGCCTACTGTCAAAGCTCAGGATTGCGTCCGTTGGGTTCCAATGCAGCATCAGGCGACCGGCGCCATCCGGCCGGGCATCGATCACGCTGGTGCGCACCACGCGGCTCAACCCGGCCGCCACCGGTGGGGTGAACACCAGGAAACCCACGGTGGGTGCGAGCGGCAGATGCAGGCCCGCTTCGCGCACCGCCTCGTTGGTCCAGCGGCCGGCGCAGTTCACCACCATGTCGGCCTCGTGCAACGTGCCGTCGGCAAGACGCACGCCGGAGACACGGTCTGCTGCGATGGCCAGATCGGCGACCCGTGCACCGCAAATCACCTTGGCGCCATGACGCCGCCGAGCAGCGGACAGCATGGCATGCGCGTAGACCACCGGATCGAGCCAGCCTTCCTCTGGGAAATAGGCGACCGGTGCGTCGCCGATGGCGGCAGGATCGATGTCCGGCTCCAGCTCGAGTACCTGCTTGTGGTCGATCCATTCGGCGGCATACCCCCAGGATTGCAGTTGCTCGATATTCTCCCGTTGCGCCGCACGCTCGGGCTCGGGCTCCCATTCCAGACTGCCGCCGCCATGCCACCAGGGCGTGGCGCCGAACTCATCGCGCAGCGCGGCATGCGCCTTCATGCCGCCCACGTTCAGGTCGTGATACGGCTTCGGCGGTTTCCGGTGCGCATTGGTCCAGGCGAAGCTGATGCCGGATGTGCCGCCGCCCACGCGTGTCGCCTCCAGCACGGTGACATCGGCGCCCGCCTGAGCCAGCCGATAGGCAACCGAAGCGCCCATCACGCCCGCTCCGATCACGATCATCTTCGCCATGCGCATCTCCTGTCTGTTGCGCAGTTTGCCTCAGCGTGTGCCATAGAGGCGGTCGCCGGCATCGCCCAGCCCCGGGCGAATATAGCCGTGCTCGTCCAGTTGCCGGTCGATGGCAGCGACGTAGACCGGCAGTTCGGGATCCGCATCGGCCAGTGCCGCCAAACCCTCGGGTGCAGCGATCAGGCATGCGAAGCTGATCTGGGATACACCGGCCTGCCTCAGCCGACGTATTGCAGCGATGGCGGAGTGACCCGTCGCGACCATCGGGTCGACCACGATCACCAGCCTCTCCCGCACGTCGTCCGGCAGTTTCAGGTAGTACTCGATTGGCACCAGCGTGTGCGGATCACGATAGAGTCCGATATGGCCGACGCGTGCCGAAGGCACGAGGTCCAGCATGCCATCGAGCATGCCGTTGCCAGCGCGCAGGATCGACAGGAAGCACAGCTTCTTGCCGGCGAGCAGCGGTGCCTCGGTAGCTTCCAGTGGTGTTTCGATCGCGACGGTCTCGGTGGCCAGATCGCGGGTGACCTCGTACGCCATCAGCAGGCTCAGCTCGCGCATCAAGCGCCGGAACTCGGAGGTCGAGGTGTCCTTACGTCGCAGCAAGGTGAGTTTGTGTTGTACCAGCGGGTGGTCGAGGACGGTGACGTTGGGGAAGGAGGCCATTGGTGGTCCTTCGGAGTTGGTCGGCGCGATGCTCAAAATACGGTTCCGTCGCTCAGCACAACAAGCGGCGGGGAACCATCCGCCCGCCGCTCCCTGGCGATCCTTCGGCCGGCATCCCAGGTGCCGCCTTGCAGCAGGCGAGCGAGCGGCAGCTCCGCTGCGGTCAGCCCCAGTCGTGCGCGAACCAACGGTGCCATCCGGTCCAGCAATGCCACGGTCAGCGCGCGCCATTCCACGATCGCGAAATTATCCACCGGGAGCGGCGCCGCGGCCAGCGAGGGGTCACGCAGCCTCAGCACGCCAAGGTCAACGAACAGCCCGCCGTTGCGGTATTCGGCGAGGCCTGTCAGGCCGTCGAGGCCACCAACCACAATCGAGGCCTGCTCCAGCACCTCCACCATCGAATAGCTCAGCCATTGCGACAGTTTGTGGAATGGCACCAGACCGGCACCGGATCCTGCTCCGTCCAGCATCGGGTGGTACCATACGTCGCCCAGATTTTCCCCTCCCAACAACAACCGACCGGGCCAGATCGGCGCGAGCGTCTCCAGGATCGTCGTCAGCAGCTCGCGCGCCGCCAGTACGCCGTCCGCTGCCCGCGACCTCCAGAGGTCGAGCAGACCGCCGATGCGTGCCTCTGCGCCCACTTGGTCCGATCGCTTGCGCAGTGCGGCGCCAAGGCGCCGCAGCAGCGCCGCGCGGCCACCCACTTCAGCGAGAGGGTTGTCCGGCGAGACCTGGAATGCTGCCGCCAGTGCCGCCTCAGACAGCCGCGACAGCCCATCCGCGTCCGCACGGAATGGCTGTTTTGGATCACCGGAAAACAGGCCAGCGCAGAAGGCATGCAAACTAGCGACTGCGAGCCCCTCCGATCGGGTCAGCACTTGGCCGGTCTCCGGCTCGTGGTAGGTCCAAACGGGGCCTGCGCCTGCGTCCAGCAGCACGCTGACCGAGCACAGATCGATGCGCCGCCGTGTGAGCTCGGTCGCATCGCATTCCAGCCTGCTGGCCAACGCTCCCCAGCGGTCAATCCCTCCGGCCTCGAAATGTCGCCAGCGGGAGTGATATGGGATCGCCAAATCCGGATAATTCGCCCGGATCACCGCGGCGACATAATCCGCTGCATCGTCCAGCCTGGCGGGATCAAACGTGAAATGCGACAGAGCGTTCTGTTCGGCCAGGGCCAGCAAGGCTTGGCATCGGTCGCGCACCGCTTCCGGCTTGCGCAGCCATGCCAGCATGCGGCGCTCCGCCAGGTCCGGCATTGTGCTCAATCGCGCAACGCACGCCCCTTGGGCAGCCTCAGCGTGACAGCATCCGGGGGGCTATCGGCGAAATAGCCCGACGCCTTCTTGGCGTCCATCTCGACACCGGCATCGGCCGGGATCAGCTCATCCGGAATCGGCACGCGTTCGATCACCTCGATCCCGCTGGCCACGATCGGTGCGTATTTCATATGGCTCATCGACACCAGAAGGTCGATCCGGCTTATGCCCAGCCAGTGCAGCACATCCGGCATCAGCTCCTGGACGCGCATGTCGGAGACACCGGCAACGCACTCCGTGCGCTGGAAATACGCCTCGGCTCGGTCACCGCCGATCTGGCGCTTGCGCGCGTTATAGACCAGGAACTTGGTCACCTCGCCCAGCGCTCGGCCTTCCTTGCGATTATACACCACGACGCCGACCCCGCCCTGCTGCGCGGTCGCCACACAGACTTCCATCCCGTGCGCCAGGTACGGACGACAGGTGCAGATGTCGGAGCCGAACACATCGGAACCGTTGCATTCGTCATGCACCCGACAGGCGATCCGCGTATCCGCGCGGCCCAGAAGCATCGGGTCGCCGATGATATAAACCGACATGCCGCCGATCGGCGGCAGGAAGACCTCCAGATCGGGCCGCGTTACCAGTTCCGGAAACATGCCGCCGGTCTGCTCGAACAGGCAGCGACGCAGATCAGTGGTGCTGATGCCGAAGCGGTGGGCGACGCCAGGCAGGTGCCAGACCGGCTCGACCGCGATCTTCGTAACCCGCACATCGGCGGCCTCGGTCAACACGGTGCCGTCCGGTGCCAGCCGACCGGCGCGGATCGCCTGGGCGATCTCCGGCATATTGATGCGCGCGCGGGTCACGGCGATGGTCGGACGGATGTCCCAGCCAGTCGCGATGCGGTCGGCGAACACTTCGCTGGTCATGTGGCCCCAGGGATCGAGCGAGACGATGCGCTCGGGATCGCCCCATTGCGGGAACGGGCCAATGCGGACGGCTGGGGTCGTGTCGGTCAGGTCGGGCCGATGGTCCGGCGCGAGTTGGCCGGCCGCGATGGCGAGCGCACGATACAGCGCGTACGCCCCGGCATGGGTGCCGATCACGTTCCGTACGTCCGGGTCGTGCAGGGTGGCGATCACGGGACCGCGCAGTGCCGGATCGGGGGCCCCCCAGCACAACGGCACGACCTGCCCGGCCGGGGGTGGATGCGACGTGAGCACGATCGCCCGCGGTGCGGCGTTCCGGGCCCGTGGCGGCAGCGATGGCGGGGCCGGCAAGTCAGACATCAATCACTAACCTCCAGACGGTTCTGCAACCGTAGGGTCAGCATGCCTGCCGGGTCCAGCTTTCTACGGCGGAATTGCTCTTCGTGCCGCCACCCTGTTATGCCACCTTCAAGGCCAAAATCAACATGAGGGGGCTTCATCATGGGTTCAACCGGAATGGTCCTGGGGCGCCGCACCCTGTTACAGACAGGTGCCGGGTTGGCGGTCGGCTTGGCTGCGCTGACCGATCGCGCCACCGGGGAAACCGCCATGCTCAACATGCAGCTCGGTTGGCTTGGCGGCGGCAATCAGTTGGGCGAGGCTTGCGCCCATCAACTCGGATATTTCCAGGAGGAAGGCCTGGATTTCCACATCCAGCCTGGCGGACCCAACAATGATGGGATCGCGATTGTCGCCTCCGGCCGCTACGAGGTCGGCGAAGTGTCGTCCAGCCCCTCGCTCATGCTCGCGGCATCGCAGGACATTCCGATCCGCTGTTTCGCGGTGTCCGCGCAAAAGCACCCCTATACGTTCTTTTCGTTGCAGAAGAACCCGGTGCGCACGCCTGCGGATTTCCCCGGCAAGAAGGTCGGCATCCAGGCGACCGGCGTGATCCTCCTGCGCGCCCTGCTGGCCAAGAACAAGATCGACCCGAAGGACGTGCAGATCGTCACGATCGGGTCGGACATGATGCCGCTGCTGACCGGACAGGTTGATGTGGTCACCGGCTGGCTCACCAACACGACTGCGCTCAAGGTGCTGGGTCCCGACCGGGTGGACCTGCGCCTGTGGGATACCGGCGTGCACCTTTACGCGAACCCGTACTACGCGACGACAGACACCCTGTCAGGCAAGCGCGACATGCTGGTGCGGTTCCTGCGTGCGGCGTCGCGCGGGTGGGCCTATGCCTACGACAACCGCGACAAGGCGATCGACTTGCTGATGAAGGAGTTCCCCAACCTCAACGCGACGGACGAGCGCGCGGCGGCTGATGTGATGCTGTCCTACTGCTTCGATGCCAGCACCAAACTGGCCGGCTATGGCACGATGGATCCCAAAGTCTGGCAGGACCAGATCGACACCTGGAGCCAGCTCGGCCAGTTCTCCAAGCGAACGCCGAAACTCGACGAAGTGATGACGATGGAGATCCTGAACGCGACGCAGGACAGCCGGCCCAAGGTGGGCTGATGGCGTCATCGGCGGTCCTGGCGCGGCCCGCGCAGGCGGATGCCGGCTCGCCGGCGGCTGAATGCCGCGACCTGACGGTGCACTTCGCGAGCGAACGCCGTACCGTCACCGCGCTGGAGAGGGTCTCGCTGACGGTCGCGGAAGGCAGCTTCCTGACGGTGCTCGGGCCGTCAGGCTGCGGGAAATCGACGTTGCTGCGTGTGATGGCCGATATCATTCAGCCCTCGGCCGGCAGCATGCGGGTATTGGGCGGGACGCCGGCCGAGGCCAGACGGAACCGGCAGATCGGCTTTGTGTTCCAGGACGCCACCCTGCTGCCCTGGCGCACCGCGCTCGATAACGTCCGTCTGCCGTTGGAGGTGGGTGGTCGCCATGAGCTCCCTTCGGGCTCGATGGGTCCCGAGGAGCTGCTGGCACTGGTCGGATTGACGGGCTGGGAGAAGGCGCTGCCGCATGAACTGTCGGGCGGCATGCGCCAGCGCGTATCGATTGCGCGCGCGCTGCTTGGCGGGCCACGCGTGCTGCTGATGGATGAGCCATTTGGCGCGCTGGACGAAATCACGCGCGACCGGCTGAACGAGGAACTGCTGCGAATCTGGCGCGAGACCGGCACGACGATCGTGTTTGTCACCCACAGCATCTACGAAGCGGCGTTCCTTGGTCAGCAGGTATTGATGCTGGCCGCGCGGCCTGGTCGGGTACGGGAGATCGTGACCATCGATCTACCGGAACCGCGGCACCTGTCGATGCGGGAAACCCCGGCGTTCACCGCGCAGGCGGCGCATCTGCGCGCGGTGCTGGAGACCTGCTGATGGCGAGCGATCTGACCATGCCGCTTGCCACGGACTCCCCGGACATCATCTGGAGCGCCGCACAGCGCCGCGAGCGCTGGCGCCGGCGGCTGCTGCCGCTGGCCGGCGCAGCGATGCTGCTGTTCGTCTGGTGGGCGCTGATCGCGGTCTTTCACGTGCGGTCGTTCATCGCGCCGGCGCCTGACGTCGTGGCGCTCACATTCTATCAGAAGTTCGACATGCTGATGGCCAACCTCGGGCCCACCGCGCTGGAAGCGGTGTGCGGGTTCGCTCTCGGCAACACCGCCGCAATCGCCATCGCCACGGTGTTCGTGCACCGCAAGAGCGTCGAGCAGGCGTTCTTTCCAATCGCAGTGCTGCTCCATTCGATTCCGGTGGTGGCGACCGCACCGATCCTGGTGCTGTTGCTGGGCAACGGGCTGGCGCCGAAGGTATCGATTGCGGCGATCATCTGCTTCTTCCCCACGCTGGTGAACATGGTGCGAGGCCTGGAGTCGGTAGGTGCCCAGTCAATGGAGCTGATGCATGTGCTCTCGGCGACGCCTCGAGAGGTGTTCTTCAAGCTGCGCGTGCCGACGTCCCTGCCGTTCCTGTTCTCGGCGCTGCGCATCGCCGCTAGCACTGCGACGGTGGGCGCGATCGTCGGCGAGTGGATCGGTAGCCAGGTCGGTATCGGCGCACTGATCATCCAGGCGACCTACAATTTCGACTCGGCATTGCTCTACGCAACGGTGCTGTGCGGGTCTGTTTTCTCGGTGGCGTTCTTCCAGTTGATCCGGCTGATCGAGCGGCTGGTGGTGCGCTGGGACGCAGGAGTGGTGTGATGAACGTGCAATGGGCCGCCAAGGAGTACAGGATATGACCGACGTCATCCACGAATCCACTCACACCGTCCCCGTGGTCTCGCGCGCCGACGTGGTTGTGGTGGGCGGCGGCCCCGCAGGGTTCAGCGCGGCGGTGGCGGCGGCGCGCAACGGCGCCTCGGTGTGTCTGGTCGAGCGATACCCGTATCTCGGCGGCCTTGCCTCCGGCGGCATGGTACTGGTGCTGGACGACATGTGCGCCGGCGCGGAGATCACCGTTCGCGGCATCTGCCAGGAGATGATCGACCGCATGCAGCTTCACGGGCTGGCGGTCTATCCACCGGAGCACGAGCGTGGTCACGATCCCGCTGCGTTTCGCAAATGGTCGCGCTGGGGCTTGTTCGATTTCAACACCCGCACCCGGCCGCATCCGATCTGCTACTCCGTTGCCTTCGATCCGGACGGCTGGAAACGCGTCTCCGACGATATGGTGCGCGAAGCGGGCGTGGAGCTCCGCCTGCATAGCTGGTTCTCTCGCGCGCTGGTTCGCGATGACCACGTGGAAGGCGTCGTGGTCGAAACCAAAGCCGGGCGCCAGGCGATCATGGGATCGGTGGTGATTGACGCGACGGGCGATCTCGATGTCGCCGCCAGCGCCGGTGCCGCGTTTGTTCATGGCGCCTACATGGTGACCACCGTGTTCCGCCTCGGCGGCGTCGATACCGATCAAGCCGAGCGCTTCCAGTTCGACGAGCCGGACCGCTTCCACGCGATCGACCGCGAGGCCAAGCGGATCATCGGTGGATCCTGGGACTATTGGTGGCTGAAGACGCCGCTACCAGGCATCGTCTGGTGCAACTGCCCGCACATGACCGGGCTCGACGGGCTGAAGGTGGAGGACCTGACTGCCGCCGAATTCGAAGGGCGGCGACGGATTCACGCGCTGGTGGATTACGTGCGCGCCAATCTGCCGGGCTTCACACGCTGCTATGTGGTCGATGTCGCGCCACAGACCGGCATTCGTCAGACCCGGCTGCTGGAAGGCGAATACGTCGTCACCAAGGAAGACGTGACCGGCCGCGCGCATTTTCCCGACAGCATCGCCCGCGGTCGCGACTATTACACGCCATATCGCGCAATGCTGCCGAAGGGCGTCGATGGCCTGCTCGTTGCCGGCCGGCATTACTCGGCCACGTCGCAGGCGCAGAAGATCTCACGTGAGATCCCACCCTGCATGGCCATGGGTGAAGCGGCGGGTATCGCGGCGGCAATGGCGCTCTCAGCCGGCGTCAAGGTCCGCGACATCGACGTGACGGCACTGCAACACAGGCTGCGGGCGCAAGGCGCCGATCCGGGCGATCAGCCTTCGGCCAGCGCGCGCGTGCTGGAGTCGGCCACATGAGCGAAGGTCAGCCACTCGCCGGTATCAAGGTGATCGACTTCACCCAGGTGATGCTTGGACCCTGCTGCACGCAGATGCTTGGCGACTACGGCGCCGATGTCATCAAGATCGAGCGCATCGGCGCCGGCGATCTGTCACGCACCTCGATCGAGGATCCGGCGGGGCTGCTCAACCCGATCTTCTGCAGCCTCAACCGCAACAAGCGCAGCATCGCGCTGGACTTGAAGGCGGCCGCCGGACTTGCGGTCGTGCATCGCCTGGTGGCGGGCGCCGATGTGGTGGTCAACAACTTTCGCGCCGGCGTCATGGACCGGATGGGTCTCGGCTATGCGGCGTTGTCGGAGATCAATCCGCGCATCATCTTCGCGTTCGGCACCGGCTTCGGCACCGAGGGACCGTACTCGCACAAGGGTGGCCAGGACATCCTTGCCCAGGCGATGACCGGCGTCATGGCGCGCAAATGCGATCCATCGGAGCCGCTGACGATCTATCCGACCGCGCTGGCGGACTATTCGGCCGGCATGCATCTTGTGCAGGGGATCCTGCTTGCGCTGTTGCAGCGGGAGCGGACCGGCCGCGGTCAGCGGGTGGAGGTCTCGCTCTACGACAGCATGCTGGCGATGCAGATGCAGGAAGCCGCGATGTGGTTGATGCGCGGCCGCGACTTCTCCTGGGGCGCGATGCCGCACACCGGCGTGTTTGAAACCACCGACGGCGCGCTGGTCATCGTCGGTGCCTTCAAGGCCAATCCGCTGCGCGAGATTTCGCTGGCGCTCGGGCTGGACGATCTGTCGCAGGACCCGCGCTTCGACACATTCGAACACAGCGTGCGCAATCGCAACGCGCTGCACGACATCCTGCGCGAGCATATTCGTACCGACAGCACCGCGCACTGGATTGCCCGCTTGGAGAAGCGCGACCTGCTCTGCGCGCCGGTGAAGCGGCTGGGCGACGCGCTCGCCGACGAACAGAGCGAGGTCAATGGCATGGTGTTGCGGCACGATGAACTCGGCCTGGTGGGTTCGCCGGTGCATCTTTCCGCTGGCGGCTTTGCGCTGCGCCATGCACCCCCGTCGCTGGGTGCTGACGGTGAGGCGGTGTTGGCGGAGTTTGGTTTCAGCCGCAACGAAATCGACTGGCTGTGTGCGGATCGGGTGGTCGCATGAGCATTCGGCTGGACATCGCGGAACACGTGGCGCGCGTCACCATCGACCGACCGGAGGTGTTGAACGCGCTCGACACGGAGGCCGAAGCTTCGCTCGAGGACATCTGGCAACGCCTGGAAGCCGACCGCGATGTGCGCGCGGTGGTGCTGACCGGCGCCGGTGAGCGAGGATTCTGCGTCGGCTCCGACATGAAGAACGTCGGCAAGTCGGGCCTGGAGTACTGGGCCGCCGCGCGGCGGAACGGCTTCGGTGGCATCGCCCTGCGCACCACGCTCGATGTCCCGGTGATCGCGCGGGTGAATGGCCATGCGCTTGGTGGCGGGTTCGAGATGGTGCTGGGCTGCGACATCGTGATCGCGGCACAGGAGGTAACATTCGGATTGCCGGAACCACGCGTCGGGCGACTGCCGCTTGATGGCGGCATGGTGCTGCTGGCACGGCAGATCCCGTTTCGGCAGGCCATGAGCATGTTGCTCACCGGGCGGCGCATTAGCGCGGCGCAGGCTCTGGAATGGGGGCTGGTCAACGAGGTCGTGCCGCGCGCCGAACTCGATGCGGCGGTGGATCGCTGGCTCGCCGACATCCTGGCCTGCGCGCCGCTCAGCCTGCGGGCCATCAAACAGACGGTACGACGCACCGCGCAGCTCGCGGCGGCTGAAGCGCAGGCTCTGCGGCTGCCGGCATTGATCGAGTGCCTGCAATCGGCTGACGGCGACGAAGGTGTCCGCGCATTCCGCGAGAAGCGTGCACCGGAGTGGACAGGACGCTGATGACCTATGTCATCACCAGCCCCTGCATCGACGTAAAGGACGGCGCCTGCGTCGACGTCTGTCCGGTCGATTGTATCTACACCGGTGGACGGATGCTGTACATCCAGCCGGACGAGTGCATCGACTGCGGCGTGTGCCTGTCGGTCTGTCCGGTGGCGGCCATTTTCGAGGACCACGCGCTGCCGCCCGACGAAACGCAATTCGCCGCGATCAATGCCGAGTTCTTCGGGCCGGCGGTGACCGGCTGGGGCGCGCCGGGCGGGGCGGCGCCTCGCTTCACCACCACGCTGGACCATCCGCTCGTAGTTAGGCGATGAGCGTCGCCATCAGTGCGCTCGTGCTGCGCGATGCCGGCTTTGCCGAAGGCACCGTGCTGGTCGAGGGCAACCGCATCGCCGTGGTAGGCCTCTCGTCGGTCGATCGCGCGGCGTTGCGCGAGCGTGCGATGGAACATGTCGATGCCGGCAACTGCTGGCTCATTCCCGGCCTGATCGACGCGCATGCGCACGGCTATGCCACGTTGTTGCGCGGCACGCAGAACAGCATGCCGCTCGAGCTTTGGTCGCTGTACACGGTACTCTACGGCCGTGCCTATGACGCAGCGGCGATGCGTGCAGCCATCCTGCTTGGCGCCGCCGAACGGATCCGCGCCGGCATCACCGGATGGGTCGACCATTCGCCGATGGTGCATCTCGCCGAGGCGGCACTGGCCGCACATGCGGAGTCCGGCCTGCGCGTGTGCTGGGCGGCTTTCCTGCACGACATCTCCGACTACGCATTGATGGATCTAAAGCTGCCGCCGGAGGTCGCTCTGCTGGGCAGCAACACGCCGCCGTTCGATTCGGACGGCTACTCGCAACGGTTCGGTGAGTTCGTGCAGACTGCCAAGCCCGACCGTGTGGCGGTGATGCTTGGCCCAAACGCGCCGCAGCGCTGCTCGCCCGAGGCATGGGCGTTGTGGCGGAACTTGCGCGACCGCTACGGGGTCGCCGTCCATACCCATCTGATGGAAACACGCGCGCAGGAAGCGGTTGGCGCACGCTGGCCCGGCGGGCTGGTGGCCGAGATGGAGCGGCAAGGGCTGCTGGATGATCGGCTATCGGTAGCGCATGGGATCTGGCTGACGCGGCAGGAGCGTGCGGTGCTGGCCCGCCATGGCGTAACTCTGACGCACAACCCTGCCAGCAACCTGATGTTGGGCAGCGGCATTCTTCCCCTGATGGACTCGCGAGCGGCCGGCTTGGCCGTGGCGATTGGCACTGATTCCGCCAATACCGGCGGGCGGCACGATCTGTTCGAAGCGATGCGTTGGGCGATGATGTTGCCGCGCGTATCCGGACTGGAATACGAATCGTGGCCGGGCGGGCGCGATGTGCTGGAGATGGCAACCCGCCATGGAGCCGCGGTGCTCGGGCGACGCGATACCTTGGGCCGCATCGCGCCGGGTCAGCTTGCCGACCTTGTGCTGGTGCGACGTGACGCGGCGAGCACGCTGGCTCTGGCGAACACGGAAGCGGCGCTGGTGCAGCATGGCAGCCCGGACACAGTCGCTTCCGTCATGGCTGATGGGTGCTGGTTGATGCGCAACGGCGTGATCGTTGCGTTTGACGAAGCAGCAGCGATCGCCGCAGCCACGGACGCGATCGCCGGATTGCGGGAGCGCACCGCCGCGGCGGTCGGGGCGGTCACAGCCGCAATTCCCCACGTGGCGGAGCAGCTGCGACGGTTTCGGTCACATCATGCGTAGGCGGACGCGCCTAAAGCGGTTGCGTCGCCAACGAGGCCCGTTTCGTCGAGGATGCGGCGCAATGCTTCCAGGTCCTGCGGGTTGTCGATTGGAAGCAGCGGCGGGCGTACGTGTCCGCCAGGCTGACCCAGCAAGTTCATGCATGACTTGATCTGCGACTGCGGCGAGCCGAACACGCCGCTCCAGTCCGGGCGGATCAGCTTCGTCATCAATGCTCCGTAGCGGTCGCTCGCCTGCGCCGCGGCGGCAAAGTCACCACGCCAGAACGCTTCGTAGAACTCCACTGCGAACTTCGCGCCGAGGCCACCGCCATCGATGTTGCCGTCGCCACCCAGCCCGCGTAGCACCGAAAGGCCCAGGCGGCTGATAAAGCCGCCGAAGACGCGCACCTGATCGACGACTTTCTCCAGTGTGGCGAGTGCCTGAGCCGCATTCGCCGTGCTGTCCTTGATCGCGACCACGCGTTCGACCCGTGCCAGTTCAAGCGCGGTCTCCCAGGTGATCTCGACGGCGGTGCCGCGTGCCCAGTTGTACACCATGATCGGCAGATCGACGCCGTCCGAGATCGCCGAAAAGAACGCAACGATCTCGCGTGGCGTCGGTGCAGCGTATGGCGGTGGCGTGGACAACAGCCCGTTCGCTCCGATCTCACGTGCATGCCGGCCGAGCGCGATCGTCTGCGATGGCGTGAACGTGGTGCAGCCGATCACCACGGGGATCTTGCCGCCCAGCTCCTCGACCGCGATCTCGGCCACGCGCCGGCGCTCGGTATCGGTCTGCGAGAACCATTCACCGGTCGTTCCGTTGACCAGCACGCCGTGGACACCCTGGCCGTAGTACAGCCGCAATACCCCGCGCAATGCGCTCTCGTCGAGTGCACCTGTCGCGGTAAAAGGCGTGGGAGCCGCAATCCAGTAGCCTTGCCAATCGACGGAATTGCGATCCATGCATGCTTCTCCTCAATTGAGCAGTCACGCTTGACGTTCGGCGACGATCAGTCAAACCTTTGCCACCGTCGTGTCTTGCAATCAATAACCACCGGACCGACGACCGGGAGGATCGATGCTGGAACATCTGGAGCGGCAGAAGTCGCTGACCGCGAATCAGTGGAAGATCTTCGCCGCGGCGATGGTCGGCGACATGCTCGACTTCTTCGACTTCTATCTGATCGGGTTCGTCCTCGCGTTCATCGTCGGCGGCTGGCACCTGACCTACGGCCAATCGGGGGCGATCCTTCTGTCCTCGGGAATCGGCGCGCCGCTCGGCTCGCTGTTCTGGGGCTGGATGGCCGACAAGATCGGCCGGCGCACGGTGATGATCCTCACCGTGCTGAACTTCTCGATCGCCACCGGGGTGATGGCGTTTACCCCCGACCAGGGCTGGCTGTTCCTGGCGATCTGCCGGTTCTTTGTCGGGATGGGCGTGACCGGCCTGTACACTGTCGACATCGCGATCGTTCAGGAGTTCGTGCCGGCCTATAAGCGCGGCTGGATCACCGGACTGACGACGACCCTGTTGCCGGCGGGCACTTTGTTGGGGGCGTTGGCGGGCGCCTACCTGGAGCCTTCCATCGGCTGGCGAGGTCTGTTCGCGGTGGGGCTGCTGCCGGCCGGGCTGACGCTGATGATCCGCGCCTGGGTGCCCGAGTCGCCGCATTGGCTCATCGGGAAGGGGCGGTTCGATGAAGCGCGCAGGTCGCTGGCCTGGGCGTTACAGGTCGATCCCGCATCGATCCAATTGCCAACGACCGTTGCGACGGTCGAGAAGACCGCATGGCGGGAACTGTTCAAGTATCCGCGCAGCATGGCGGTGGCATGCCTGACCGGCATCAGTCAGACGGGCACCGTCGGGCTGAGCTTGTGGATGACGACCTTGTTCGTGCTGGTGCTCAGGGTCAGTCCCGGCAATGCGTCGTTCCTGGTCATCTGGGTCGGCGCGGTCGCGATCTTCGGGCGGCTGTTCTGCTCATGGATTTCGGATGCGATGGGGCGCCGCCCCGCGGTCGTGTTGAGCTGCCTGATCGCGGCGGCGACGATGTCGCTCGCCGGGTACCTGAACCAGGTCTTTATCGGCACCGTGTCGGTCTTCTACGTGATGATCCTGGCACAGAGCTTCTTTGGCAGCGGCAACTACGCGATCGTCGGTCCCTACATGGCCGAGGTCTGGCCATCGAAGCTGCGCGCGAGCGGGATGGGCTTGGGGTATGGCTTCGGCAACCTGGGCAAGTTCATCGGGCCGGCCGGCCTGGCGGTGATCGCCGGCTCCGACAACCTGGTCACGCCGAAGGCGACGCTCGCTGCGCTCATCCCGGCGATGAATTACTTTGCCTTCTGGTATCTCGTCGGCGCCGCCGCGATCTGGTTCATCGGCATTGAGACCAGGGGTCGCACCATCGCGGAAATCGACAGCACGCTGCACGCGTCGCACGCCACGGGATCCTCGCCCAAGGTTGCGGCGGAATAGAGTGGAGGGACCCAATGGCGGATCTACCAAAGCGGACGCTCGGACGGACCGGATTGCCGGTCACGGTGCTGGGCTACGGGGCAATGGAACTGCGCGGTGCCCCGCGTGCCCGTGACACCACCGAGGCCGAAGCGGAAACCATTCTTAATGCCGTGCTCGACGCAGGTATCAATTACATCGATACCTCGATCGATTACGGGGTGAGTGAGGAGCGCATCGGCCGCTACATCTCGCACCGGCGCTCCGAGTACTATCTTGCCAGCAAGTGCGGTTGTGTGGTCGGGGCTCCGGCGGTGCGCGGCCAGCGCAGCCCACACGTGTTCACCCGCGACAACATCCTCGCCGGTGTCGAGCAAAGCCTCGTCCGGATGAAGACCGATTACCTCGACGTGGTGCAGTTCCATATCTCGCCTTCGAAGCAGACCCTGGAGGAGAACGGTGCGCTCGAGGCGGTGCAGGAGCTCAAGCAAGCCGGCAAGGTGCGGTTCATCGGCATGTCGGGTACCTTGCCTCACCTGAAGGACCATATTGCGATGGGGGTGTTCGACGTCTTTCAAATCCCCTATTCGGCGATGGAACGTGAACACGAAGCGGTCATTGCCTCTGCCTCCGAGGCCGGGGCGGGCATCGTCATCCGTGGCGGCGCCGCGAAGGGAGCGCCATCGGAGGGAAAGCAGGCAGGCCTGCAATGGGAGCGATGGCAAAAGGCGAAGCTTGAGGACCTGCTTGGCGATATGACCCCGATGGAGTTCATCCTCCGCTTCACCTTCACCAACCCCGACCTGGACACCACCATCGTCGGCACGGCCAACCCGGCGCACCTGCGGGCCAACGTTGAGGTCCTGCAGCAAGGACTGCTCCCAGCGGACCTGTATACCGAGGCGAAGCGCCGCCTCGCTGCTGCCGGCTCGGCGCCTCAAGGGATGTAGCTCGAGCCGACACGGTCGGCCGTTCCACGCCCTTCTCGATTCTTGGCCGTCTCGCACGGAAGGCTGACCATGCGGCTATGCTTCTGCGCATTGGCACTTTTTTCGACGTTGCTTCTGCTGGAAGGCTCGGCGTTTGCCAAGGACAAAACGCGCGCAGATGCGGGCACACACTACGCCGTGGCAAGTGCCAATCCAGACGCGACCGATGCCGGCATGCGCGTCCTCGCGGTGGGTGGTTCAGCCGTGGACGCCGCGGTGGCCATGCAAATGGTATTGGGCGTGGTTGAGCCGCAGTCCTCCGGTCTCGGCGGCGGTGCGATTGCACTCTATCAGGCCGCACAAGAACGGCGGATGAAGGCATTCGACGGTCTGTCCAGGTCACCATCGTCGTTTGATCCGAACTCCGGTGCTGCGGCGGGCTTTTCCCATAGTGGTGCTGCTGTCGGCGTACCAGGCAGCTTGCGGATGCTCGAGGTCATGCATCGTCGCTACGGGCGACTGCCATGGAGCACGCTCTTCCAAAGGGCAATTGAACTCGCCGAAACCGGCTTTTCGGTTTCCCCATACCTGGCGAGAAGCCTCGCAGCCGCGTCCAGAGCCGGGATGGAAGTTCCTGTATGGCTGACCGACGGCGCAGGCAAGACCGCAACGGAAGGCGCCTCCGTTCGAAATCCCGAGTTGGCAGCCACCCTCCGCACGGTGGCTACAAATGGTGCTGACGCGTTGTATGTGAATCTCGCAGATCATATCGTGGCGGCCACACAACATACGTCGCTCATGGGCCGCGTGACTGTCGATGATATCGGGAGCTATAAGGCGGTGGAACGCGAGCCGCTCTGCCTGCCGTTAAGGCAGCATGTGCTGTGCTCGTTTCCACCGCCGTCGTATGGCGGCATTGTGGTCCTCGAAATCCTGGGCATTCTTGAGAAACGGCCGCCGCCGCTGTACTCGTTCCTCGATTTCGATTTTATCCATCAGTTCATTGAAGCGGGGCGTTTGGCCGAGGCCGACCGAATGGACTTGGTCGGCGATCCTGACATGGGCCCTGTTCCGGCACGCCAGGTTCTCGATCCGGATCACTTACAGGCGCGGGCTGCTCTCATACAAAGCAGGTCGGTAATAGGGAATCCGACCACTGGGAGCTCGGGGCCAAAATGTGCACGCGTCGAACATGCACCAGAACCGTCAACGAGCCAGCTCGCTGTCGTCGATGCCTGGGGGAACGCACTCGCCATGACAACGACGATCAATGTCAATTTTGGAGCGTGGCTCACGGTGGGTGGATTCTTTCTGAATGATGCGATGACCAATTTTGCAATGCCGTTGGCTGGCGGTTGTGCGGCAAATGCTCCTGCCGGGAACAAACGTCCAGAGACCTCCATGGCACCGGTGATAGCTACAGGCACAAACGGATCTGTCGTTCTCATCGGCGGATCGGCCGGCGCCGGAGAGATCGTCGATTACGTGGCCCAGACCGTCATAGAGCTGTTGGCGGGCAAAAATCCCGTGGAGGCGCTAGACGACGGCCATGTATCGACGGCGCGAGCGCCCTATTCGGGTACCGCAGGTGTCGTCGAGCTCGAATACGGACGGGCGGTATCCCAACTTGCGCGACCCTTGATTGCCCTCGGACACAAAGTCAAGATCGTCCCCATGCAAAGCGGGACGGCCTTCATCGTTCGGCGACAAGGTCACTGGGACGGGGCAACCGATCCGAGACGCGACGGCATGTTTGCGTCCTCGCCCTGAACCGAAATCCATGTCGGCACCCGTGACATTCGATCCTGCCAGGGACCCGCTGCTGCGCCCCTTCCAGCTCAGGCATCTGACGCTGCGCAATCGACTGATGAGCACGGCACACGAGCCTTCCTTTTCGGAAGACGGCATGCCGAAGGATCGCTACCGGCTCTATCACGTCGAGAAGGCAAAGGGCGGTATCGCGCTGACCATGACCGCAGGGTCGGCGGTTGTTTCGCCTGACTCGCCACCGGTATTTGGCAACCTGCTTGCCTATAAGGACGAGATCGTGCCGTGGATGCGCCGGCTGTCGGACGACTGCCATACGCATGGCGCCGCGGTGATGATTCAGCTCACCCATCTCGGGCGACGGACCGCCTGGAACAAAGCCGACTGGCTGCCGGTGCTGGCACCCTCACCGGTACGCGAGCCCGCGCATCGGGCATTCCCCAAGGCGATCGAGGACTGGGACATCGAGCGTATCGTCGCGGACTATGCCACTGCGGCACAACGCATGCAGGCAGCCGGGCTCGATGGCATTGAGATCGAAGCCTATGGCCATTTGCCGGACCAGTTCTGGTCACCGGCGACCAATCGCCGCAGCGATGAATACGGCGGCAGCCTGGACAATCGGTTGCGCTTCACCTTTCGCGTGCTCGACGCCGTACGTGCCACGACCGACCCCGGGTTCATCGTCGGCATCCGCATGGTGGCCGATGAGGACTGGGATATCGGCCTGTCGCGCGCGGAGGGCATTGAGATTGCGCAGCGCATGGTCGCTTCGGGGAGAGTGGATTTCCTCAATATCATTCGTGGCCACATGGACACCGATGCGGCCTTGCGTCGAGTGATCCCGATCCATGGCATGCGCGCGGCGCCCCATCTCGATTTTGCCGGCGAGGTGCGTGACGCAACGCAGTTCCCGGTATTCCACGCGGCGCGGATCCAGGACGTGGCAACGGCACGACACGCAATTGCCGCCGGCAAGCTCGATATGGTGGGGATGACCCGCGCGCACATCGCCGATCCCCATATCGGGCGCATGCTGATGGCAGGGCGGGAGCACGAGATCCGTCCCTGTGTCGGCGCCACCTATTGCCTCGACCGGATCTACGAAGGCAACGACGCGGTCTGTGTGCACAATCCTGCCACCGGGCGTGAGGCAATGATGCCGCACGTCATCGCGCGCAGCAGCGGCCAGCGGCGGAAGGTGGTGGTGGTCGGCGCCGGGCCTGGTGGGCTGGAAGCAGCACGTGTCGCTGCCGCGCGCGGCCATGAAGTTGTTTTGATCGAGGCCGCGGAGCGAGCGGGCGGTCAGGTGCTGCTTGCCAGTCGGGCACCGCGGCGGAAGGAGCTTGTCGGTATTATCGACTGGCGCATGCAACGCCTCGCGGCCTATGGCGCCACGCTGCGCTTCTCGACTTATGCACATGCCGCGGATGTGCTGGCCGAACGACCCGACATCGTATTTGTCGCCACAGGCGGCGTGCCGAACACCGACGTGCTGGAGAGTGGCGGCGATCTCGTCGTGTCCACGTGGGAGGTTCTGTCCCATGCGGTAACGCCGGCCCGGCGTGTGCTGATCTATGACGACAACGGCGCCCATCCGGCATTGCAGGCGGTCGAGCTGCTGGCGGAGGCGGGCAGCGCGGTGGAGATCGTCACACCGGAGCGCTACTTCGCACCGGAGATCGGCGGGCTCAATCATGCGGCCTATGCCGAGGTGTTCCATCGCCACGGCGTGCAGATCACGATCAACGCTCGGCTGAGGTCGGTACGGCGCGAAGGCAATGCGATGGTCGCCGGCATCGGCTCCGATCACGGGCCGGAGCGGTTCGAACGCGTGGTCGATCAGGTGGTGGTCGAACACGGCACCCTGCCCGTGACCGATCTATACGACGCGTTGCGACCGCTTTCGTTCAATCTCGGCGAAGTGGACTACGACGCGCTGATCGCGGGCCGACCACAGACGATAGTGCGCAACCCGAATGGGACCTTCCGGCTGTTCCGCATCGGCGACGCCGTGGCGAGCCGGAACATCCATGCTGCCGTCTATGACGCGTTGCGGCTGGCCAAGGATCTATGACGCCTCACCATCCGCGAGGCGTCGCGCGAGGTAGCGCGCGAAGTCGTAGTTCGGCCGTTCCAGATAACTCAGATGGCCCGGCCTCGCGAGCGGCGCGTGGGCACCGCGGAACACCGCCTCCACGCCGCGCCTATCCTCGGCATTGACCTCGTCCAGCAGCGTCTTCAGCGTGGCGATGTACTCCGATCCGCGCGGATCGCGGATGAACTCGGGTGCGAGCCCACCGCCGAACACGATGTGCACCTGGCCGACACCGCGCGGCGCCAGGATCAGATACCAGAAATAGCCCGGCGTCAGCGAGATGAGGTGGGTCGGATAGATCGCCAGCAGCGCCACCGTCCGGCGCCAATCTCCCTCGAGCGAGGTGTTCTCGGGGTGCGCATTGCCGATCGGCAGCGAGGCGTCCTTGGTGATCCAGTGATAGTTGAAGGTATCGAAGCCCGGTGGACATTCCATTTCCTCCAGCTTCGACGCCGGCCCCACCGTCGCCCGGTGCAGCGTAGGCAGGTGGTAGCTCTCCATGAAGTTCTCGGCGAGGATCTTCCAGTTCGTGTTCCAGACGTGCTCCTCACGAAACGTCTCGACATAGGCTTCCAGCCCGTAGCGCCCGATCAGCCCGGTGAGCGATGCCAGCCGCTCGGCGACAGGCGCGATGTCGGGATTGAGCGTGACATAGATCCAGCCCAGCCAGTCCTCGGTCCGCACCTCAGGCAGACGGTAGTCGCTTTTGCAGAAGCCCGTCGTGCGCTCCATGTGCGGCGCCGCGAGCAGCGACCCGTCCAGGCCGTAGCTCCAAGCGTGATACGGGCAGACGATCGCCGAAGTCCGACCGCGCCCTTCCAGCAGCACCGACATCCGATGTAGACAGACATTGGAGAAGGCGCGCACCGATCCGGTCCGATCGCGCAGCACGATGATTGGCTGACCGGCGATCTCGTAGGTCAGGTATGCGCCCGGTTCGGCAATGGCGCTCGCCCGGCCGACACAGATCCATTCCTTGCGGAACAGGCGCTTGTACTCGACCGCGAGCACCTCGGCCGACGTGTAGATGTCGGGCGGCATGGCAGGCGCATCGGCAAACGGACATCCAGCGGTTTCGTTCAGTTCGTGCAGTGTCGACCGTGCCTGCTCCGACACCACGTCGTACGTCCCCAGCCCGACAATCCCGTCGTCCATTGTCCTCGCTCCACCGTGCACGCCGACCTCCTGGGCGCTGAAAGCCGACTTCGCGCGAATTGTGGCTGTTCAGCGTTGGTCCCGATCTGGCAGGATGCCTCGTGCAGACGATGAACCGGGAATGGTCGATGGCGCAACTTGAAAAACTTCGATCTCTGTTGGACGCACGCCGGCCAGCACATTCACTGCCGCAAGGGTTTTACATCGATCCGGATGTGTTCGAGTTCGATCTCGCGGTCATATACGGCCAGAACTGGGTTCTCGCCGGCTTCGAGGTGGAGCTGCCGAAGCCTGGCTCGTATCTCGCCCTCCCGATCGGGCGATCGCCGGTCGTGATCGTGCGTGGCCAGGACGGCGTGCTGCGCGGTTTCCACAACACGTGCCGGCATCGCGGCGCCCAGATCTGCGAGACCGGACACGGCCAAAAATCCTGGTTGAGCTGTCCCTATCACCAATGGTCGTATGGTCTGGACGGTCGCCTGTCGAATGCCCCACGCATGCCGGCGACGCTCGATCTTGCGCAATACGGCCTGCGGCCGGTGCATGTCGAAGCCGTCGCGGGCTCCATCTATGTTTGCCTGGCGGAAGAACCGCCACCGTTCGGTGAGTTTCGCGACCGGGTTGCCCCGCTGCTGGCACCGCACGATCTGGCCCATGCCAAGCTGGTGTTCGAGAGCACGCTGGTGGAGCGTGCCAACTGGAAGCTGGTCATGGAGAACGCTCGCGAGTGCTACCATTGCAGCGCCCGCCACCCCGAACTTGCCCTGACATTTCCGGTCAGAGGTCGCCGTTACGTGCAGTTCGCCGATATCGAGCGCTTCGAGCGCTTCAAGTCGCGCATGGTGCAAGCTGGCTTGCCGGTCGGTCCGGCCGACGGTGCGTGGTGGCAGGCCATGCGCTTTCCGCTCAACGATGGAGCGACCACGCTGTCGATGGATGGCAAACCGGCCTGTGCCAGGCTGATGTGCGATGTGGAGCACGGCGATATCGGCACCATGCGCTGGGCGCTGGAGCCGCACAGCTTCGCCCACGCCACCAGCGACGTGGTGTTCATGTTCAGCGCCATGCCGACCGGACCGCAGGAGACGGTCGTCACCTCGAAATGGCTGGTGCACAAGGACGCGGTCGAGGGGGTGGACTACGACCTGGAACGCCTGACCGAACTCTGGACCACGACCAACCTGCAGGATCGCGACCTCTGCGAGAACAACCAGCGCGGCGTTAACTCGCTGGGCTACACGCCGGGGCCGTACAGCGAGGAAGCCGAGATGCTGGTGATCCGCTTCGTCGATTGGTATTGCGGCGAGATACGCCGGCACCTGGACCGGTCGGCGCGGCCGGATCGTCGTTCAGCCCGACCGCGGCTGGCAGCCGCTGGTCCTTAGTGCTGGCTGGATGTCGGGCTTTCGTGATCCCAAGTCCGTCGCCGGCAAGCCGCTTCCGGTCGCGGAGACCACGCAGCTTCTCGTGATTGGCGCTGGGCCAGCGGGCATCGCAGCCGCCGCCGAAGCTGCGAACCTCGGCGTCAAGGTTGTGCTCGCCGACGAAAACCCCGTCCCGGCCGAGGTCATGGGCGATGACATCCCATTGCATTTCGGCCAGCGCTACGCTGCGGCGGCGCGCAATCGCACCGCCATGCTGGAGGCGATGATCGCGCGCGATCCGGCGATCGCCGAGCTGTTCGACTCGGGCGTCGATGTGCGCCTCGGGACGCCGGTCTGGGGCCTCTACGCCAACGGCCCCAGCGTCGGCTGGTTGCCGGGTCCCGTCGCGGGACTGCACGACGGCGAACGCAGTTTCATGCTCGGCTGCGAGCGCGTGATCGTGGCGGCAGGACGACGCGACATGGGCCTCGCGTTTCCCGGCTGGGCGTTGCCGGGCGTGCTGGGTATCACCGCGGCGGAGCGCCTGTTGCACCGCTTCGGCGCCCTGGACGTGCGAAGCGTCGTCGTCCTCGGCACCTCGGCGGAGGCGCTGATGGCCGCAAGGTCGTTGCGCGCGGACGGGATCCAGGTCGCGGCTTTGGTAGAGATCGCCAAGGAACCGGTTGGGCCAACGGAACTGCTGCGCGAGTTGGCGGACATCCCAATATTGTGCGGCCATTCGGTGCGGCGTGCGGAGGGCGGCACCGACGGCGTCGAGGCGATCGTCGTCGCGCCCCTGGCCGGTCAGGAGCAGCGCATCGCCTGCGATGCCATCCTGCTCGGGATCGGCGTCGTGCCGGTGATCGAACTGCTCGACGCACTCGGCTGCCGCATCGCCTATGTCCCGGAGCGCGGCGGTCATGTTCCGCTGCTCGATGGGGTGCAGCGAACCTCGGTGCCGGGCATCTACGCGGTCGGTGATTGCGCCGGCATCTGGCCCGCCAAGACGCTCGATCCGGAGATTGGCCGAGCCGAAGGCCGGCGCGCCGCGGCGGATGTCGCGGCATCGCTCGGCGTTGTGGTCGCACCGCCGGCCGAACCGCAGGCGCCCCAGACGGCAAGCTACGATCTCGATGCCTACTGGCTTGATTGGGTGCGCGCGACCGTCATCGACGCAGCCGGCGCGCCTTACGTCTGCCAGTGCGAGGAGGTCACGGCACACGAGATTCTCGAACTGCGCCCGCCACGCTACCTCGCCTGGCCCGACGACCGGCGCAACACGCGGACGCTGCGGCAGATGTTGGGCGAGGCCCCGCCGAACCCGGACCAGGTCAAGCGCCTGACCCGCGCCGGCATGGGGCTATGCCAGGGTCGCCGCTGTCGTGAACAGGTTGCTGCCTTGCTGGCACTTGGCGCCGGGGTCGACCTGCGCGACATCCCGCTCGCCTCTCATCGCGCGCCGGTGCGCCCGATCCCGCTGTCGGTCGCCGCCGATATGCAGGAAGCGGCGGCGATGTCCGAGCATTGGGACACCTGGTTCGGCATGCCGCCGCAATACGTGCCGCATTGGGATGCGCCGGAGTTCTATACTGTCGCCGGGCGCGTGACGGACGACGAGAAGCCGGAAGGCAAATGACCGAACGCAACGGCGCCTCGGTGATAATCGTCGGCGGGGGAGCCACCGGGCTGTCCGCAGGGTGGTGGCTGGCGCGCGACGGCGTCGATGTGCTGGTGATCGACAAGGGGATCGTCGGCTGGGAAGCATCCGGCCGCAACGGCGGTGGCTGCACGCATCCGTTCAGCCCGCTATTCCAGGAAGAGCAACGTCTGTGGCCGATGCTGGACGAGCTGCTCGGCTATCCGACCGAATTTCGCGCACAACGCATCCGCATCGCGCTGGATGAGGAGCAGATGCGGCGCTACGGCCGGGCGCGGCAACACGCGGTGCGCCAGGGTTTCGTATCGGAACAGCTCGACGCACAACAGGTTCGCGCCCTGGTGCCGCTCGCCGGCGATAACGTCGTTGGCGGCTACCTACATCGTTTCGGCGGCCATGCCAATCCACAGCGTACCGTGCAGGCCTATGCCTGGGCGATGCAGGACCATGGCGGGCGCGTGCTGCAGCACACCACCGTGCTGGGCTTTACCACCGCGGGAGGCAAAGTGTCCGCGGTGCGAACCGATCGCGGCACGTTCGGCTGCGACACGCTGGTGATCGCCGCCGGCCCGCAGATCAATCATCTGGCGGCCGCACTCGGCGTGCGCGTGCCGATGGTCGCGGCGCGGGCCGAGATGATCGTCACCGAACCGTTGCCGCTGATGCCGATCGGCGGTGTTGATGGCAACGGTCTGTATGGACGGCAGACCCTGCGCGGCAATCTCGCCTATGGCGGCGGACCGCACGAATGGCTGGAGATCGAGGGCAACACCGTGCCGCACCGGTCAAGCACGCCGCTGATGCGCAACATCGCCGCGCGCGTCGCCGAGCTGTTCACGCGGGCCGCGCATGCGCGGGTGATCAGAAGCTGGGCCGGCATCATCGAGAACACGCCGGACGGGCGTCCGGTGATCGAGCGCATGGCGTCGCCGGACAATCTGATGATCGCGACGCTGTCCAGTATCGGCTTCGGCTTGTCACCTGCGACGGGGCACGCGGTGCGCGACCTGGTGGTGGATGGGGTTTGCAGGTTCGCCGATCTGAGCAGCTTGCGTCTGGCACGGTTCGATCGGCTGGAGCCCGACTGGATCGATTTGCAGGGCTGGCGTCCGCTATAGAGGCGCGTTGCGTCATAGCGCGTTGGCCCCGGCGCGCATCTGACAATCGATACGTCGGTCGCACATCTCGCCGGCGCGCTGGGCAAGCCGGTGTGGATCATGCTGCGGCACAATGCCGACTGGTGCTGGCTACTGGATCGCGACGACAACCCCTGGTATCCGACCGCCATCTGTTCCGTCAGCGGCGGGCGGGCGACTGAGATGGCGTGGTGGCCGAGGTGGAGCGGGCGCTCGCTTCGCTGGGTTGCGTCCCGGTTTGAGCGTCCGCTGCAGGGCGGGCGGCGGATCTTCCGGCTGCAGCGTCTACGGTCAGGCTTCCGTAAGTCATGACTTTCGGGCTTATGCGACATCCGCCGGCGCGTTGCCGGAAGTGACCCCGTATGCTACAAACGGACGCATGGACAAGACCATTCGCAAGTACGCGGACTTTGACGAGATGAAGGCGGACGAGTACCGCTACTGGCAAAGCCGTCCCGTGCATGAGCGCGTAGCAGCGGTTTCCGAACTCACCCAAGAACACTATGCGCTAAAGGGCGCGGTTCCCGATGTACCAAGACTTCAAAGAACTCTTATCCGTCTTGAACTCACACCGGGTTAAGTATCTGGTCGTCGGAGCCTACGCCGTCTCCATTCACGCGCAGCCGCGAGCAACCAAAGACCTTGACATTCTGGTGAAGACGGGTGCGGAGAACGCGAAGGCGGTTTTCACGGCCTTGGCCGCGTTCGGCGCACCGCTACAAGGCTTGACCCCCGCCGACTTCGCGGAACCCGGCCCGTTTTTTCGCATGGGCCGTGAGCCGGTTGGCGTTGATATTCTTACTGCGATACGGGGGGTTGAGTTTGATGCCGCATGGTCGCGCCGGGTTGAGGACGTTGTTGACGCAGCGAGCGGGTTGAAGGCAAGCTTCATCTCCCGCGACGACCTGATAGCCGCGAAACTGGCGAGCGGCAGAGCGCAAGACCTCGCCGACGTTGAGGCAATCCGCAAGGCGGTAGAGAGCCAACGGCCCCGCGCAAGAAAAGAGCCCCCGGAACCGAACAGCACTAATCAGTGAACGGAGTGCCGTCAGGCATCGCACTTCCCTGCCCCCGTGTGTCTCGAGATTCAAGAATTCTGCACGGAGAAAACTCGAAGTGCCAGGATGGGACTTTGGCACAAATTAGGAATGTCGTCCTTTTGCCTTACCGATCTGGCCGGCGGCGTCCTATCGGACGGACGCCGAGGCAGGAGCCGAGCCCAGTTTCCCGCGAGCCGCGCCCATTGGTACTGCTGCTTTGCGCTGAGCGTCGCGTCGCGCACCTGCCTGCCCTCACACTGATCTCGTCTTCCTCCTGCTCGCGAAACTCTGGCTGACCGCGCTCGACCGTGCGTTCGAGGTGCCGGTAGATGTCGGAGTCGGATTGGGTCACCCCCATGTTCCTGGATCATGACCCTTTTCGATGCCTACGTGGCCGAGAGAAAGCTGCAGCGCGCCACGGTCAGGGCTTGGAAAAGGGCTGTTGGGGAGCGGTGGCTTCAGAACACCGCTTACAGTGAAGTGGTCCAAGCACATACCGTAGCGTCACATCCCGTTATGCATTAATAATCAACCCGGAACACCCACAGGGGTCAGGTGAAAAGCCATGAACCGTCGTGAATTCATTGCGGTCGCTTGCACGACCGCCGTGGTTGCCCCGGCTCCACGGGCGTTTGCGCAAGGCACCGCCGCAGATCGGAAAAATCCGATCCCGCCTCCGTGGCCTAGCTACATAGGCACCTCTCAGTTTGTGGGCACGAGTCCGAGCGGACGGGTGACCGTCTTTGTAGATCCGTCGCTTGGCCGTCCAGCGGTCCAAAACGCGGTTGACCTGGTGATCGACGCTGACCGGATCGTCAGTGCTAATGACAAGATCTTCGGCACTTCTGGACAGCACGTGGACGCCATTATTTTTGCACTTTCCGGGGCAACCGACGGGACCGGCGGTGCAGATCACATGGGTTGCGACTATGCGACCGGCGGAGCGATCGAGGTCTGTGCCGCCTATGGCAATTCGGCTCTCGTGTTGGCGCTGTTTGAAAACAGTCTGAGCGAATGCTCGATGGGCGGTAACTTGTGCGGCGTCAGTACGGGGGAAGCCTTATCCCGCTGGTGCTCGGCAGTGGTTCTCAACGCTCTGACCCAATTCGCGACGGCGCCGTTATGGGCGAACGGTGGGATGCCAGATTTTGTCAACACGACGGACCCAACCGACATGAACCCGCTCAGCACAGGGTGCGGAATGGCCTTTTTGTCCTGGCTCATGAGCCTTGGTCACGGCTTGGATAAGATTGCCAGGGCAATGGTGTCACTTGGTGCTTCCGGAACCCTGGCCCAGTTGTACGCCAATCTCACCCAGGGGCCGGTGCACGAGGCGTGGCTTGCATTCCTGGCTGCGATCAAGGCCAAAGGCGTGACTAACGACGATCCGTTCGAGCAGCTGCATGTGCAGCAAGTCAACCTCGTGATGGGCGGCAATGCTTTGATCAACCCGGATGCCGCTGAGAAACTCGAGAACGCTGTCCTCTCTGCCACAAAAACGGCGACTTCGAAGGAGAGGTTCGATCTCGACCAACGGTGGTTGCTCGAACTCTGGCGTGAACAGCATGGAGCCTTTCTCACCGCGCTCGGGTGTTTTGCAGTCCTCGCCCTTTATCTGGGCTACTTCGCCACGATGCTCGTGCTCGCGCCGGCAAGGCTCGCGAAGCTTGGAGGCGCCGGCGGGATCGGGGAGATGCCTAAGCCTGGAGGCACTCTTGGCTGGATTGTGAGCCTCAGTCGTCTCGGGATGGAGAACATGGCGCTTCCTTGGTTCGTGCGCCATCCGCGCGTGCGCCGAGCCTGGTCGAGAGAATACCGAAATGGACGTGTAAAGGTAGAAGGTCTTGGCAAGCCGGCGCGGGAGGCTTTTCTGCAAGCAACCGAGGTTTTGGACGTATGGGTCGAGAGCCGGATCGTTAGGGTAAGGCGCGCGTTGGATAATCTTGACCTGTTCGATCGGCGGAGGATCTATGTAGACGTTCCCGTCAGATTGGGAAGCCGCGACGCCGCGCGCATCATCGAACGTCTGCGCCCGGAAAATCTCCGCGACACTTTTGCACGGCTACGTGCGCTCGTCCCAATCATCGGCACTGGAGGTAGTGGTAAGTCGACGCTTGCCTGCGCTATGGCGCGCTGGGCGATGGCCGATGACCCGACGACTCGGCTCTCCGGTCACCGGATGGTTCCTGTGTTCGTGGTGCAGGACACGACCGATCTCCTTGATGCGGTAATACGGAACCTGCGCGAAATGCTGGGCGAGGACGAGCTGCCCGAGGACCTCGTGCGTAGTTTGCTGTCCCACAAGCGAATTCTTGTAATAGTGGATGCGATCTCGGAACGCGAGGTCGAAACCCAACGACACATTGAGCAGGTTTTCAAGGATAGTATGGGGGTGGTATTCAACGCGGTCATAATCACGTCAAGGGCTGAGCCCGAGGTGGGGGCGGTAGAGCGGACGACATTGTATCCCTTGCGACTTGATACCAAGCACGTTGTCCCGTTTATCGTGGACTATCTCTCGCGCTTGGAAGATGCAGAACCCCTGCAGCAAGGGGACGCGCAACTCTACCTTGGCAAGCGTATTCTGGCTATCGCGGCGGCGGGCGGCAACGAGACTTCAGTGACACCTTTGCTGGTTACGCTGTTCGTCGACAGCGCCGTGCGCCGGACAGCCGCCGGTCAGTCGCTAGATGACATGCCGCATGCCGTACCGGAGATCTTCGTCGACTACCTACGACGGGTGAAGGCCGGGCGTACCGGTGAAGCAGGCGTTACCGAGGACACCTTCATCGCCGCGGCGCAATGCTTGGCAGCGGTTAGCCTTGGTTCCAACTATGTGCCAGGGGACTTCATGCCCACCGATGCCATTGCAGCTTTGAAGGAGGCAGGCTTTTCCGAGAGTGCCGCGGCATTGCTGGATCGCCTCGTCGCAAGCGGGGTGATTGAGCGGCGTCTACCCGGCGGCATCCCAGTGTTGCGTTTCAGCCTCGATCCTGCTGCTGAGTATCTTGCCGCCATTCGCCAGATCTTCATCCTGCGCCAGGGCGGGGCGTCGGCGTTCGAAGGCCATTTCGCGAAGCTGCGCGAAATCGACGGCTTTCCGACCCTGATCGGAGGCTACCTTGCGGCCTTTGCAACCTGCTACCGAGCCTATAAGTCTGAGCTTCGGCTCCCTGAGATTTCGTTCCCGAGAGTAGGCGAGGCCGAACCGTCGGCGACGGCGGCACCGAGATCATGATGACTGCGCCTAATCATCTCGCCATTGAGGACAGCGTCGTCTTTATCACCCGGTTCGTCACCGCCGATTCGTCGCGCGCGGCAGCGCTTTTCCATAAATGAAGACTTTTGGAACCTCGGTCTCCCCCGCCTTTTCAATGGGTTGCGATTTCCGAACTATACGACCGAGAGAAAAGCCAACAGCGCTGGAATGGCGCTTGCCGGACGCCCTCCTCCACCATTCTCCATCAATGGGCACGATTTCCGCACGATATGACTGCAACAGATACGCGATCCCGATCCTCGCTCGGGGTGCGAGCACCTGTCTCCTGGCAACTTCAGGGGAAGGTCACCAAAGGGTCGAAAGCCGAAATTCAAACCCAGACATCGCAGGCCGCGGCGTGTCCCTTGCAGCGAAGCAGGGCAGAGGCGGAAACGGGGGGCAGCCGCCCCGTCAGCGCCCCACCGCGTAGCCCTGCATGCCGCGCGGGTTGGCGCCGGCACGCATCTGCCCGCCTTCGATCCGCGCGGCGGACAGGCGGCCTTCCGACCAGTCCTCGCCCTTCTCCGCCTTGTGGTCACGCGCCTTCAGCTCGTACATCACCGCGTCGGGGAAGCGGCCTTCCAGCACCACCTTGCCGGGACGCGCGACGCGCGGCCAGAAGCTCGAAGGCCAGTGCTCGGTGTGAAACGAGGGCGCGTCGATCGCCTCCTGGATGCCCATGTGGTGATGCACCATGCGGAGGAAGAAGATCAGCGACCACTGATCCTGCTGCTCGCCGCCCGGCGTGCCGAACGCCATCCACGGCTTGCCGTCACGCAGCGCGAAGCTCGGGGACAGCGTGGTGCGCGGGCGTTTGCCGGGTTGCAGGCTGTTGGGCAGGCCGGGCTTCAGCCAAAACATCTGGCCGCGTGTGCCCATACAGAAACCGAGCTCCGGGATCACCGGCGAGGATTGCAGCCAGCCGCCCGATGGCGTGGCGCTGACCATGTTGCCATGCTTGTCGATCACGTCGAGATGGCAGGTGTCGGCGCCGATCACGCCGAGCCGAGCCACGGTCGGCTCGCCGACGCCTGGCGCCCGCGTTAGCAGATGCGCGCGCCCGGCGGCGTCGCGATCGACCACCGGCGTATGGCCGGGCAGCGTGCCGGGCCGCAGCTCCAGCGAGGCGTTGCGGCCGACCAGCTTGCGGCGTTCCATGTTGTAGTCGTCCGACAACAGCGCGCCGAGCGGCACGGCGGCAAAATTGGGATCGCCGTAGTAGGCCTCGCGATCAGTGTACGCAAGCTTGGCACATTCCACCACGGTATGAACGAAGTCGTTGCCGAACGGGTCCATCGCGCCGATGTCGAAGCCGCGCAACAGGGCGAGCTGTTGCAGGAACACCGGCCCCTGGCTCCAAGGGCCGCACTTCAGCACGGTGTGGCCGCGGTACTCGTAGGCGACAGGGTCCTCGACGGTGGCGGACCAACGGGCAAAATCGTCCGCCGCCAGCAGGCCGCGATGGCGGCGGCCGGTCACGTCCAGCACGTCGGTGGAGCGGAAGAACTTGTCCACCGCCTCGGCAACGAAACCGCGATACCAGGCGCCGCGTGCGGCATCGATGCGGGACTCGCGGGTGTCGCCGACGGCTTCACGGCAGATGCGTTCATAAGTCGCGGCGAGCGCGGGGCGGGCGAACAACGATTCGGGTGCGGGCACCTTGCCGCCCGGCAGGAACACTGCGGCGGAGGACTTCCATTCCGCCTCGAACAGCAAACGCGCGCTCTCGATCGCTGCGCTGATGCGTGGCACGACGTGGATGCCGTTCTTCGCGTAGCCGATGGCGTAGGCCAGCACGTCGGCGAGTTCCCAGGTGCCCCAGTCGCGCAGCAGCAGGCACCAGGCATCGAACGCGCCGGGCACCACCGCGGGCAGCACGCCGGTCGCGGGGATCAGGTCGACGTCGAGCGCGCAGAATTTCTCCAGTGTCGCGGCCTGCGGCGCGACGCCCTGGCCGCAGATCACGTGCTGCGTGCCGGTGCGCGCCGAGTGCAGAATGATCGGCACATCGCCGCCGGGGCCGTTGAGATGCGGCTCCGCCACCTGCAGCGTGAACGCGGTCGCGGCGGCGGCGTCGAACGCGTTGCCGCCGCGCTCCAGCACCGCCATGCCGACCTGGCTCGCGATCCAGTGCGTGCTGGCGACGACACCGAATGTGCCGGCGATCTCCGGGCGGGTGGTGAACATGCGGTCTTCTCCGTGGCGTGGCGTGCAGGGTAGTGTCGTCGCCATGCCGCTTGCCAGCAAGACGTACGAAGCCGCCGACATCCATGCGGTCCAGGAGCTGTATCACTCCAATGGATGGACCGACGGCCTGCCGATCGTTCCGCCTACACCGGACAGCGTGCAGGCTTGCCTGGACTGGGCGATGGCGCCGCCCGAGCAGCTCATCGGCATCGAACCGGTCCGCGGCGTGCCGATCATGGCGGAAAAACTTGCCATCAACGCCGTCATGGCCGGCTGCCTGCCGATGCACTTTCCCGCCGTCCTCACCGCCTTCGCCGCGATGCTGCAACCGGAGTTCCTGCTGCACGGCGCCACCGCCTCCACCGGCGGCTGCGCCGTGTTCATTGTGCTGAATGGCCCCATCCGCCGCGAACTTGGCGCCGCCGGTTCGTTCAACGCACTCGGCAACAGCGATCGCGCCACCGCGGTGATCGGCCGCGCCATCCGGCTCGCGCTGATCAACATCCTGGAGGTGCGGCCCGGCGGGATCGACCGCTCCACCCTCGGCCACCCCGGCAAGTTCAGCTACTGCGTCGCCGAGGACGAGGAGGACAGCGCCTGGCTGCCGCTGCATGTGCAGCGCGGGCTGCCGCCGGAGGTGTCCGCCGTCACCGTCATGGCGGCCGGCGCGCCGCGCCAGATCATGAACGAGTGGACGACGCAGCCGGAGGAGATCCTGGAGACCTTCGCCGCGGAGATGCGCGCCAACATGCGGCACTATTCGATCTGGGGCGGCAACTACGCTTTGATCATTCCGAAGCAGTTGCGTGAACATCTGCAAGGCGCCGGCTGGAGCAAGACCGACATCGCCGCATTCATCCATCGGCGCGCACGCATCCGCCGTGGCGAATGGGCGGAGGTCGGCAAGGGCGCTGTGGTGCGCGACCGGGGCGACAGCGAGTACGCGGCGATGGACTCGCCGGACCAGCTTCTTGTCATCGCGGCCGGCGGCCCCGCCGGCGGCTTCGGCGCGGTGATACCGCCCTGGCTCGGCCACAAGAGCCGCGCCGTCACGCTGCCGATCGGCGCCTGTGTCGACTGCGAACGATAGTCAAACCTCGGGAGGAGAGAACATGCGCAAGGACATCGAATTCAAGGCGGAGGACGGAACCATCCTGCGCGGCTGGCACTTCCTGCCGGATGGCGGGGCAGCGCCGTACCCCACCATCGTCCTGGCCCATGGCTACTCCGCAGTGAAGGAGATGTATCTCGACAGGTTTGGCGAGGCCTTCGCCGCGGCCGGCTTCGCCGCGCTGGTATTCGACAACCGGAACTTCGGTGCGAGCGATGGCCAGCCCCGGCAGGAGATCGATCCGTGGCTGCAAATTCGCGACTATCGGGATGCCATCACCTATTGCTCTTCGCTCCCGGCAACCGATCCCGAGCGGATCGGGATCTGGGGGAGCAGCTACAGCGGGGCGCATGTCCTGGTCGTCGGCGCGATCGACCGAAGGGTGAAGTGCGTCGTCGCGCAGGTTCCGATGATCAGCGGGCTGGCGAACGTCCGCCGGCTTGTACGTGCAGACGTGATCGGACCGTTGCGCCAGATGTTCGCGGCCGACCGCGCCGCGCGGTATCGGGGCGAGGCGCCCGCGATGGTTCCGGTCGTCAGCAACGACCCCGCTCAGCCTTGCGCGCTCCCCACGCCTGACTCGTGGACGTGGTTCACCGAGACGGGCGTCAGCCGCGCTCCAAGCTGGCGCAACGAGGTCACGGTGCGGTCGGTCGAGATGCTGACCGAATACGAGCCGGGCGTTCACGTTCCCCACATCAGCCCCACGCCGCTGCTGATGGTCGTCGCCAGTCAGGATCATCTTACCGTTGCCGACCTGGCGCTCGCGGCATACGAGTCCGCCTTGGAACCGAAGAAGCTGGTTCTGCTCAGCGGCGGCCACTTCGATGCCTACATCGCGGACTTCGATGCGGCAGCGGGCGCGGCGGTGGCATGGTTTGGGCAACACCTTGGTCGCGCCTAGCGCGCTCCGCCGTGTTGACGGCAAAGCGCTTGAGCGGTGAACTGGGCGTATGGTTTTCCGGATCCTCGATCCCACCAACGAAACGGCGCCGCCGCTGGGTCAGCGGGCGCCGCGCCTGACCTCGCTGGCCGGTAAGACCGTCGGCTTGATCTCGAACGGCAAGGAAGGGACGAAGGGCTTCTTCGCCCATCTCGACCACCTGCTGCGCGAGGAGTTCGGCGTCGCTGACGTGATCCTACGCGTGAAGTCGAACTACAGCGCACCGGCCGACCGCGACATCGTGGACGAGATTGCCCGCTGGCACGCCGTCGTCACTGGCATCGGCGACTGAGGCAGTTGCTCGTCGTGCAGTCTGCATGACTCCGTCACCGCCGAGAAGCTAGGCATCCCCGCGATGGCGGTGATGACCACGCGCTTCGTCAGCGCGGCCGAGCTGATGGCGCGCGTGCTCGGCTTCTCGGGCTACGAGTTCGCGGTCACCCCACACCCGATCAGCAGCGCGAGCGACGAGGCGTTGCGCGAGATGGCGGCTTCCGCGGCGGACCAGGCGCGACGGCTGCTGCTGCAGCACTAAGGGCCTGTCTCTGAATGAGACCGGAACGGCTGCATTCGACCCATGTCGGTCGTACGAGCGCGGGGCGGAGTATCTCGAAAGCGGTCGTTTCCGGCCGGTCACACCGGCCAATGTGACCGTCGTGTAGATCAAGGTCGTGACGTGATCTGCTTCCAGCGGTCGGCCTGTATGTACCCGCGCCACTCGCGTCATACAGCCAAGCACAATGATGCCAATGGCGCCGGCTGTAAAAGCATGGATCGCGGGTGGCTTCGGTATCGCGGCGGTTAGCAGGGCCAAACAGCCCCGCGTCGATGAACAACAATTTCAGTGCGATTTCTCTTCGTTCGAAGGGTCTGCTCCTGCGCGCCTTTGTGCGGAAAGATGAGCGATAGGCAAATGCCAGCCATGTCTGATTGCCATAAAGCGGAGGCCAAAGCACAGGATACCTCCGACCAAAGCTGAGGCTCCATAGGGAAGACCGAGCACATCGCCGATGACGACGATGGACGCACCGACCAGCGCTGCAACGGCGTACAGATCGGACCGCAGCACTTGCGGGATCTCGGTGAGGAGGATGTCGCGCGTCATGCCACCGCCGATGCCGGTCAACATGCCCAGAAGAGCGGCCATTACTGGACTTAACCCGAACGTGATCGCTTTTTGCGCACCGGCAACTGCGAAGAACGCAAGGCCTACTGCGTCGAACAGAAGCACAGGACTGCGCAGCCGGTCGACGCCTGCATACGAGAAGAAGGTGACGAGTCCGGCCAGGACGGAAACCAGCAAGTATCGTCCATCGGACAGGACGGCTGGCGGCACCGCGCCGATCAATACATCGCGGGTGATCCCGCCAAAATTTCCGGCTACGAAAGACAGAACGAGGATGCCGAAAATGTCGAGCCGGCGATTGACCGCGGCAAGCGCGCCGCTGATCGCGAAAACGAAGGTGCCTCCCAAGTCAAGAATAGCCACGAAAGTCTCAATTGTGATCATGGAGGTCCTATCCGCGAAAACTTAGCGCATCGAGCCGAAAGCGCGAAGGAGCATCGGCACAAAACAAGCGTATGCCGCGACGGCGCCACGTGTCTCCAGGCCTGCGATGCCGCCGATAACCTTCGGCCCAAAAGACATCAGCCTGCGCCAAGCCAGGCCAGCGCGCCGACGACCAATGCCTCGACGCCAGTCTCGAGGGTAGGATGCAGGACCGGAGCGAATTGCGGACTATGATTGACCGGCAGTTCGTTCAACTTACCCGCCGCCCTGGCCTTGGCATAAATCTCGGGATCGTTGCCACCCACGAACCAGAACACCGAAGGCACTTGCCATGCGGTGCCGAAGCAACCGAAATCCTCGCTCGCCGGCGCGGGACCGGTGTGCTTCACCCGGTCGGGGGGAAAGTAGCCGCGAAACGCCTCGGCGATACGATTGCTGGCGGTTTCATCATTCACGTTGAGCGGATATCGGTCGAGCGGCGTGATCTCCGGCTTGCGCGGAGCCCCCGACGCTTCGGCCTCGGCATTGACAATCCGTTCGATCGCTCCAAGCACGTGCTCCCGCACGCCCGCATCGAAAGTCCGCACATTAAGCTTGATGATGGCTTCGTCGGGGATAACGTTCTCCTTCGTGCCGGCTTGCAACACGCCGACTGTGACCACCGCCGCGTCGTTTGCGGCAACCTCGCGGGACACGATGGTCTGGAGTCGCAGGACGACGGATGCCGCCATTACGACAGGATCGATGCTGGCCTGCGGCATCGAGCCATGCGCGCCACGCCCGAAAAGCCGGATTTGCAGGCTGTCCGCCGCGGAGGTGATCGGTCCGGCGCTTCCGGCGACGGTGCCGGCAGGGCCGACCATGACATGTTGGCCAAGCACGACATCGGGCGTGGGGAAGCGTTTAAGCAGGCCGTCGTCGATCATGGCCTGGGCGCCTTGTGCGGTTTCCTCGCCCGGCTGGAAGACGGCCATCAACGTACCCTTCCAGGCATCCCGCGCCTGCGACAGCAACGTCGCCGCGCCGACTAGCCACGTGACATGCATATCATGGCCGCACATATGTCCCACCGGCACAGAGTTTCCTTCGGCATCGGCCGCTGTGACCTTGCTGGCATAGGCAAGTCCGGTGTTCTCGGCGATGGGGAGCGCATCCATGTCTGCGCGCAGCATCACTGTCGGCCCTTCGCCGTTGCGGAGCAATCCAACCACGCCCGTCTTGCCCACGCCGGTGGTAACCTCGTAACCGGCTTTTCTGAGCTTGTCGGCGGCGATGCCCGCCGTTCGCGTCTCGTGCATCGACAATTCGGGATGGGCGTGAATGTCCTCATAAAGCGGTTCCAGTTCAGGGAGCAGCTTGCCCAGGTTCGTCAGCACAACGGATGCGCTGTTGGGGGGGTATGCTCGGCCATGATGATCTCCTTCTGTGACTGCCGGCGGCTAGTATCGACTGTGAAGCGCTGGCGGCTATGAGCATGCTGTTCGACCTCATCGACGATCGCGAAATCTTCCATCGAGAGTGGCTCTTGCCCTGAGCGTCGCGGAGCAACTGATCGCTACCCAGCCGAAAATATCCCGTGCGCTTACCGCGGGCGAAATCTGCAGTCACCACCCGAAACCGGACCGTCCATTTGCCACCCATTACGGCCGTTCCGCCTTCATTTGGAGACAGGCTATGAAGCCACGCGGCTGTCCGCGACAACGCACAGCAGCTCGAACAGCAGATTGGCCGCATTCAGCGCGGTCTGGCCGGTGGGATCGTACATCGGCGCCACCTCGCACAGATCGGCGCCGACCAGGTGCCGCCCGCGCAGACTTTGCAGCATCACCTGGGCGTCGCGCACCGAATAGCCGCCGACCTCCGGCACGCCGGTGCCCATCGCGTTCGCTGCGTCGAGGCCGTCGATGTCGAAGCTGACATAGGTCGGGCCGTCGCCGATCACCCGGCCGATCTCCTCGATGACACGCGCCCGGCCGAGCTGCTCGAACTCGTCCATGGTGATGACGCGCATGCCGGCCTGGCGACTCCAGCTCGCATCGTCGGCGCCGAACATGCTGCCGCGCAGCCCGACCTGGACGGTGCGCTTCGCGTCCAGCAGACCTTCCTCCACCGCGCGACGGAACGTGGTCGCGTGATTGATGCGCGTGCCCATCAGCGTGTCGAGCGTGTCGGGATGAGCGTCGAACTGCACCAGCCCGACCGGCCGATCCTTGGCGATGGCGCGCAGGATCGGCAACGGAATGGTGTGGTCGCCGCCGACCGCGATCGGCGTGGTGTGGCGTACGTGCAGATCGCGGAAGAACGCCTCGATCGTGGCGAGGCTGGCCGCCATGTCCAGGGCATTGATTGCCACGTCACCGACATCGGCGACCTCGCACAGATCGAACGGAGCGATCCGGCTGGTCGGGTGCACCAGACGGATGGTGCGCGATGCCTCGCGCACCGCGGCGGGTCCGCCGCGCGCGCCGGTGCGGTAGTTGGTGCCGAGGTCGAACGGCACACCGACCAGCGCGATGTCGATGTCCGGGCCGGGCGGCACGCGGGGTGCGCGAAGCAGCGTCGCCACATCGCCGAAGCGGGGCGAGACCGAGGGGTCCAGGGGCCTCAGGCGGCGTTCTGCGTTCATGACATCCTCCGGGGGCTATCGGAAAGCGCCATCTCCTGCCACCCTGGCGCCGGTGTCCACAACAGGAGCGCCACGCGCATGCAGGTCGAGATCGAATACTGCGGAATGTGAGGCTACGAACCGCGCGCCAGTGCGGCGCGGGACGCGATCTTGAAGACCCAGCCCGCCGCGCAGGTTGATCTGCGCCGGTCCGGCGGTGGCGTCTTCGAGATCACGGTGGACGGCAGGCTCGCCTTCTCGAAGAAGGCGACCGGCCGGTTCCCGACAGACGAGGAAGTACTCGCGACCCTCGGCTGATCGCCCGCGACACGGTCTGCGCTGCCTGCCGCGTGACGGTGGCCGCCTTGCTGATCAATCCGGTTCGCCGGGATACTGCCGCGCGCCGGCTGGTATGACGACGCCCGGCAGCTTTCGCGTCGTCCAGATATGGAAGGCGTTGGAGAGATCGACCGGCTCATCCAGCGAGCCACCCTTGATGCTGAGCGTCTTCTCGCCCGGGCTGGCGTGATGGATGCGCGTGCCACACGCGATGCAGAACGTGCAGTGAAGCACATTGCCGCTGTCGGTGGGACGGCTCCACGTTTTGACATTGCCCTGTTTGAGGGCGAATGCCTCCGCCGGAACGATGACTGAAATGCCGAAGGCAGACGCCGACTGCTTGCGGCATTCACGGCAATGGCACACGTAGACTTGCAGCGGCTCGGCTGACACTTCGTAGCGGACCGCGCCGCAATGGCAGCTTCCCCGATAGGTTTTGTGGCTCATGGATCGCTCGCTCCTATGGTAATGGTTGATGGGTGGCCGTCAGGGCGAGCTGCGCTCCATCCCGGCCGCGGCGAGCCGCACCGACAGCTGTCTGCGGGCGTGGAACATGCGCGTCTTCACGGTGTTTTCCGGGATGCCGACGATCTCGGCGACCTCGGC
>Ga0209040_10000043_pt1 | contig 72336 bp, 66 predicted proteins | sample BogFormECP12_OM3_FD_188240 | JGI IMG/M metagenome (GOLD analysis project Ga0209040, IMG submission 188240) | Bog forest soil microbial communities from Calvert Island, British Columbia, Canada - ECP12_OM3 (SPAdes) (version 2) | ecosystem: Environmental > Aquatic > Freshwater > Wetlands > Bog ... | reverse complement strand
AGCGCCAGCGCGTGGCGATGGGACGGGCGATCGTGCGCCACCCCAGGCTGTTCCTGTTCGATGAGCCGCTGTCCAACCTGGACGCCAAGCTGCGCCTGGCGATGCGAGCGGAAATCCGTCGGCTGCAACGCCGGCTGGGCGTCACCAGCCTTTACGTCACGCACGACCAGGTGGAGGCGATGACGCTGGGGGATCGGCTGCTGGTGCTGCACCAGGGCCGGCCGGCGCAGCTTGCCACGCCGATGGAGGTGTTCGCCCGCCCCGCCGACACCTATGTCGCCGGCTTCATCGGCGCGCCAACGATGAACTTCCTGCCGGCCGCACTGGCGCGCGGGGGAACCGCGGCGCAGCTTGCGGCGGGTCTGCTGCTGCCGTTCGGCGACGGCAGGCGCCCAGGCGGGGACGGGGACGGACTGCTCATCGGCATCCGCCCGGAACACCTGTTCGTGGGCGCCGGTCTGGACCTCGTGATCAACCTGATCGAGCCGTTGGGGTCGGAGACCCTGGTGCACGGCCACCTGGCAGGTGGCGAGGAGCAGCCGCTGACGGTGAAGCTGGTCGGCCCTCCTCCACCCGGCGACCGGCTCTCCGTGGCGCCGCAGCTTGAGCATCTGCACGTGTTCGACCAAGGCTCGGGGCGGCGCATCGATCCGATTCACGAAGAAACTGCGACACCGCCGCTTGCTGCTGTGGGCACGGCTGACTAGGGTCTCTGGCCGCTTCCAGAGGGTTGCTGATTCGAATGCCTGCGTCTCCGGCCATGTCCGTCCCGACGATCAGCCCCGGGGAGATGCAACTCCTGCTCTCGCGCGCCGGGCTGGTGCTGAACCCCGGCCAGGTCGCCGACCTCGTACTGGCCTGGCGGCAGGTTGCCGGGCTGATCGCCACCATACCGCATGACCGGCCGCTCGCCGACGACATGGCGCTTGCATTCCGCCTGCCTCCCCCGGCCACCACCGGCACGTCGGCGCCGCGCCCGCGTCCGGTGGCAAAACCGAAACCGAAAGCGAAGGCGAAGGCCAGAGGCAAAGCGGCGCCTAAACGTCGTGCCACCGCCAGATCGGTGCCCCGCAAGCGTGCCCGTCGCGGGCGATGACGGGTTCGGCGCCGCCTTTTCTCACCATCGCCGAGGCCGGTCGACTGATCGCCGCCAAGCGGCTTTCGCCGGTGGAACTGGTGAAGGAGCTGCTTGCCCGGATCGAGGCAAGGAACCCGCAACTCAGCGCCTTCCTGCTGGTCACCGAGCGGCAGGCACTCGCCGCCGCGCGCGCCGCCGAACGCGCGGTGATGGCCGGACGACGCACGCCGCTGCTCGGCATCCCGCTCGCCTACAAGGACATCTACGAGACGGCCGGCATTCGCACCACGGCGCATTCCCGTATCCTCGCGGACAACGTGCCGAAGCACGATGCCGAGACGATCCGCCGTCTGCATGCCGCTGGCGCGGTGATGCTGGGCAAGCTGGCGACGCATGAGTTCGCCATCGGCGGGCCGGCATTCGACCTGCCCTGGCCGCCGGCGCGCAACCCCTGGGACACAAGGCGCTACACCGGCGGGTCCAGCTCCGGCTCCGGTGCGGCAGTGGCGGCAGGGCTGGCGCTGGGAGCGCTGGGCTCCGACACCGGCGGCTCGATCCGGCTGCCGGCTGCCTATTGCGGTATTGCCGGCATCAAGCCGACACCAGGCCTGGTGTCACGCCGCGGCGTGATCCCGCTGGCACCCAGCCTGGACACCGCCGGCCCGATGGCCTGGACGGCGCAGGATTGCGCCATCCTGCTCGACGCGCTTGCCGGCCACGACCCGGCCGATCCGGCCTCGGTGCCCGGCCCCCAGGTATCCTACGCCGCCGCGGTCGCCGCGCCGCTGCGGGGCCTGCGGGTGGGGGTGCTGCGCCGGTTCTATGAGCACGACGTGCCGGCATCTCCCGAGATGCTGCACATGATGAGCCGCGCCGCGGCGACACTGCGCAGTCTCGGCTGCCGGGTGGAGGATGCGACGCTGCCGGCGGTGCAGGACTACAACGCGGTCGGACGGGTGATCATCTCGTCCGAGGCCTATGCGCTGCACGAGACGACGCTGAAGACGCGGCTGTCAGAGTACTCGCGGGTGTTCCGGGTGCGCGTGCTGGCCGGCGCGCTGGTGCGGGCGGCCGATTACATCGCCGCGCAACGCCGCCGCACCGACCTGATCACCGCCACCGCGAGGGCGTTCGAGAAGTTCGACGTGCTGATCACCGCGCCCACCGCCGGGACGGCACCGCTGCTGACCGAGCAGCGGCCGGATGACGGGTTCACAAGACCGCTGCTTACCACCGTGGCTAACGTCGCGGCGGTACCGTCGATGGTGGTGTGCGGCGGCTTCACACCGGCGGGGTTGCCGCTGGGCGTGGAGATCATGGGACCGGCGTGGGGCGATGCCACTGTCTTGCGGGTCGGGCACCACTTCGAGCAGGCCGTGGGGACGCGGACGCGGCGGCCGGAGCTATAGCGTCACAACGGCCGGCGCGCCCGCAGCGCCGCGGCCAGCGTGCCGTCGTCCAAGACGTCGAGCGCCCCACCGATCGGCACGCCTTGCGCAACGCGGGTCACCGCGACCCCAAGCGGTTTCAGCCGGTCGGTCAGCCAGTGTGCGGTGGTGGCGCCGTCCACTGTGGCGCCGAGGGCGAGGATCACCTCAGTCACGCCGCCCTCCGCAATCCGGGCGAGCAACGGGGCGACGTTCAGGTCCTCGGGTCCCACGCCGGACAGCGCGGACAGCGTTCCGCCGAGCACGTGGTACAGGCCGCGATGCACCGACGCCCGCTCCAGCGCCCAGAGATCGCCGACGCCCTCCACGACGCAGATCAGCGCGCGGTCGCGCTGCGGATCGGTGCAGATCGAGCACGGATCGCGGCTGTCGAGATTGCCGCACAGCCCGCACGGCTTCACCGCGCTCGCCGCCTCGGCAAGTGCCGCGGCCAACGGGAGCATGCGCGCCTCCGGCTGTCGCAGCATCTTCAGTGCCGCGCGTCGCGCGCTGCGCGGCCCCATGCCCGGCAGCTTGGCCAGCAGGCCGATCAGGTGCTCGATTTCAGGGCCGCCCATGGCAGGTCGATGTACGGTCTGAACCCCCCCTCCCGTAAGGGGAGGGGGAGGTTCTTTCTCCGCTCCCTCAGAATGGCAACTTCATCCCGGGAGGGAGTTGCAAGCCGCCGGTGACCTTCTGCATCTCCGCCGCGGCGGCAGCTTCGAGCTTCTGCCTGGCATTGGCGTGTGCCGCGATGATCAGGTCCTCCAGCATCTCGGCATCGGCCGGGTCGACAATCTTCGGGTCGATCTTGATCCGTCGCAGGTCGCCCTTGCCGTTCAGCGTGATCTTGACGAGACCGGCGCCGGCCTCGCCTTCGATCTCCATGCTCTCCAGCTTCGATTGCATCTCCTGCATCTTGGCCTGCATCTGCTGGGCCTGCTTCATCAGCCCGGAGAGGTTCTTCATTCGTCAAACTCCATCTCGTCGGAGGGTTCGGCATCCGGCATATCGACGGTCGGCAGACCATAAGCGTCCGCCGCGGTGTCGTGCACCGTGTCGATGCGCGCGCCGGGGAACGCATCCATGATTGCTCGCACCAACGGGTGGTCGGCGGCGGCCATCCGTCGCGCCGTATCGGCGGCAGTCCCCTGTTCGGCCACGGTCGGCTCGCCCTCGGCAGTGGACAGTGCAATGGTCCAGCGTGTGCCGGTCACTTCGCTGAGCAACGCGCCGAGACGCGAGGCGAGATCCTTCGGCGCCTCCGGCTGCGGCCGCAGCTCGATCACCGGTGGGGCGAAGCGGACCACGTGTACCGAGTGGATCAGGTGGGCGTGCAGCATCGCCTCACGCCGGTCCGCGACCAGGGCAGTGACGTCGCGAAAGCTCGCCAGCCGTGGCGCGGTGTCGGGCGCCGGTAAAAGCGCGCCGCCGGCAACTGCACGCACGCCGCCACCCGATGGGGCCGGCACAGGCACGGACGGGCCGGGCGCCGGCATGACGACATTGCTCAGCCGGCGCGCCAGGTCACCGGGCGGCGGCAACTCGGATACATGGCAGAGCCGGATCAGCACCATCTCAGCGGCGGCGCGGCGATCCGGCGCGGTCTCCACCTCACTGACGCCCTTCAGCAGCATCTGCCAGGCGCGTGCCAGCGCTGGCACCGACAGCCGATCGGCCAGTGCCGCGCCACGGATGCGCTCCGCCTCGGGTAATTCCTGGCTGTCGCGCAGCGACGGCACCGATTTCAGGCGGGTGACGGTGTAGATCAGCTCCAGCAGGTCCTGCAGCATCATGCCGAGGTCGGCGCCACGTTCGTGCGCCAGTTCGGTGATCTGCAGCGCCTGGCGCGGCTGGCCGGCCATCACCGCCTCCGCGAGGTCGAATACCAGGCCGCGGTCGGCGAGGCCCAGCATGTCGACGACCGCTTCCCCGGTGACGGGACCACCAGCCTGGGCGATCGCCTGGTCCAACAGTGACAGTCCGTCGCGCACCGAGCCGTCTGCTGCGCGCGCGATCAGGTCGAGCGCGGCCGGTTCCACCGCCACCGCCTCCTGCATGGCGATGCGGCCGAAATGCGCGGCCAGCTCCGCAATGCGCACCCGCCGCAGATCGAAGCGCTGGCAGCGCGACAGCACGGTGACCGGCACTTTGCGCAGCTCGGTGGTGGCGAACACGAACTTCACGTGCGGCGGCGGCTCTTCCAGCGTCTTCAGCAGCGCGTTGAAAGCGTTGCGCGACAGCATGTGGACTTCATCGATCACGAACACTTTGCAGCGCGCCTGCATCGGGCGGAACCGCGTCGCCTCGATGATCTCGCGCACATCGTCAACACCGGTGCGGCTGGCGGCATCCATCTCCACCACGTCCGGATGCCGCTCGGCGAGGATCGCCACGCAGTTGGGGCAGACGCCGCAGGGATCCGCTGTGGGGCCGCCAGTGCCGTCGGGGCCGGTACAGTTCAGCGCGCGTGCGATGATGCGGGCAGTGGTGGTCTTGCCCACGCCACGGACGCCGGTGAGCATGAAGGCGTGCGCGACGCGACCGGTGGCGAAGGCGTTGCGCAGGATGCGCACCATCGCCTCCTGGCCGATCAGGTCATTGAAGCTGGTCGGGCGGTATTTGCGGGCGAGCACCCGATAGGGGACGGCATGCTCCAGCTCTGGCGGCACATCGCCGAACAGGCCGGGGCCTTCCGGCGGGGGCGGCGCTTCGAGCCGCTGGTCGTCCTGGAACAGGCCGGACATGCGGGGCGGATTTCAGCCGCCGCGGCGGCCCCCTGGGATGTGGCGAACAAACGGTGGGAGGCCGGACGAACGACCCGAGCGGAAACTCACTGCGGCTGCTTCCTTCCGGACCTGACCGGGTTGGCGAGGCGCCCGTCCGCCGCCGACCTCCCAGGACTGCATATCATGCTTCCGAGGGAAAGCGGCAAGGCAGCTTGGTGAGGGCGCCGTGACCAGCGCCCTCATCCTGCCGCTCAGCCGGGAGAGGGGACGCTAGACGGGATCCCACGGATATACATCCCGTGTCCGCTCCAGCGGCGTGAAACTGCTCTTCACCGCCGGCAGCCAGTGTTCGGCCAGCTTCTCTGGTGTCCAGCCATCGGTGCGCGCCACGATCCGGATCGGCCGCGGCTGGTTGTACAAGTACACTTCGTTGCCGCGCACGCCAAAGATCTGCCCGGAGACGCCGGCCGCCGCATCGGTCCCCAGGAACGCAATCAACTGTGCGATGTGATCCGGCCGCGTCCTCTCGGCACGCTGCTTCATCTGCTCCTCGGTCTGGCCGGGCACCGTCTCGATCATGCGGCTGAACGCGTGTGGCCCGATGCAATTGGAGCGGATGTTGTAGCGCTGCATATCCATCGCGATGCAGCGAGACAGCCCGGCGATGCCCAGCTTCGCCGCGCCATAGTTCACCTGCCCGACGCTGCCGATCAGCCCCGACGTGCTCGTGATGTGCACGTAGCAGCCGCTCTCCTGTTTGCGGAAATGCGGCACCGCGGCGCGGCTGACGTAGAAGGCGCCATAGAGATGCACCTTCATGACCGCGTCCCATTCCTCCGGCGTCATGTAGTGGAAGATGCGGTCGCGCAAGATGCCGGCGTTGTTGACCACCATGTCGATGCGGCCGAAATTATCGATCGCGGTCTGCACGATCTTCTGCGCGTTTTCCCATTCGGCGACGCTGTCCGTGTTGGCCACCGCACAGCCTTGGCCGTTGGCCTGGGTGATCTCGGCAACCACCTGCTGCGCCGGGCCGACATCGTGACCCTCGCCGGTCACCGCGGCGCCGACATCGCAAACCACCACCTTGGCGCCGTTCGCTGCGAGACAGATCGCCGTCGCGCGGCCGATGCCGCGCCCCGCGCCAGTGACCACGGCGACCTTGCCGTCGAGCATTCCAGCCATTCGCTTCCCTCCCATCGTCAATGCATGGCCCAACAATGCGCCGGCCGGCGGCGTGTGTCATCCTCCCTGCGGAGGTGGGACATGGATGTTGGATTCCTTGGCCTCGGGCAGATGGGCGCGACGATCGCGGCTGGGCGGCGACCTGCGGCCGCCCTACTTCTTTCCGATTTCCGTGCCGCTCAGCACTAACCGCGCCAGCGCCTTGCCGAGACAGGCATTCAGCTCATCCAGCGCCTTGTCACGATCCGCCTTCGGCGTACGCTCCAAATCTATCTGCCCATTGTTGGCCCACGTTCGCATCAAATCGAACCGATGGAACAGCGCCACGCCCGGCATTGCCGCCACCTGCTGCATCACGCCCTCATATGGATCAAGGTCGGTGTTGGCACGCAAGAAGCGGCTGAACTGCGGGTCGATCAGCACCAGGTCGCCGCCCGCCTCGCGCACGTGCTCAGCGCCGGTGTGTAGCACGTCCAGCATACCGTTCGGCTGCAGCCCGCGCACCGCCTCCACCGTAGCGGTCTGCCACAGCACCAGCGGATAGCGCTGGTGCTTCAACGCCGCCTCGATCAGCGGCAACATGTCCTCGGCCGTCATGCCGCGACCACCACGGACAGTAAGGCGGAACTCCACCGACGGCAGCGCGGCGTGCAGCGCTTGCACCATGCGCCAGGGAAACGCGCCGCCCGGCACTGCGTTCTGCTCTCCGGTCGTGGTCACGACACCTACCGTCGTTGCCGACCCGACAGCGAGGATATCGACCGGTCCACCGGCCGCGACCGCCGCTGCGAACTGTGCGAGCGGAACATCGGTGGTGACGAATTCCTCGGGTGCGCCACATGCGTCGTTCGGTTCGGTGCCGGCCAATGACGGTCGCGCGAGCACGAGCAAGGCGCACAGAAGTATCGCGGAGGGCAGACAGCGCATGCGGCCCTATCGGGTATCAGTCCCGGCGACCGCCGGCAAGGTAACCGGCTGCCGCTGCGCTGGAGCGCGTCCCTTGCCGCGATACCAAGCGGCGAGTCCGGCAACGCCCACCATGGCCAGCGCGCCGATCAGGTTCACCGCGATCTGCATCGCCGCGCCCTCATGCGCCTCCAGGCCGAGCCGCGCAAGGAAGCCGAAGAATATGCCGGAGCAGAACACCGGCAGCGAGTTCTGCCCGAGCAGCACCAGCGGCGCCGCAAGGCGTGAGCGCAGCCAGGCGGCGTCAATCGGTACCGAGCGGACCGTCAGCCAGGCGAGCGACAGGATGGAGAGCAACCGGAACGGATGCAGTCCGGTCTTGTCCTCGGTAATGACGAAGCGGATCACCGGCGCTGGCATCGAGGCGAGGATGCGTGGGTGGATGTCGATCACCCAGATGACGATCAGTCCCGCCGCCAGCACCAGCACCGCGAGCAGGTCGATCGGCCAACGTAGGCGTGGCATGGGCGGCGGCGCATAGGACATGATAGCGCCGATCATGAACAGGATCTGCCAGGCCAGTGGATTGAAGAACCAGCCCTCGCCGGTCCAGGCCGGCAGATTGATGCCGGTGACGCGTACCGCACTATACGCCGCGGCCGAGACAGCGAACAGCAGCGCCGGCTTGCGCAGCAGCGGCAGTGCAACCGCGAACATCAGCAGCAACACGATATAGAGCGGCAGGATATTCAGCAGGTTCGGCTGGAAGCGCAGCAGCAGCGCCTCGAGCAGCGCGCGGTACGGCGCGTCCGCCAGCACGTCGAGCCGCGTCTCCTCGAGGTAGAACACGCGGTCAAGCGCGGTGGCGGAATACGCCACCTGCGCGGTATAGACAACGAACAGAAAGATGTGGGCGACGTAGAGCGTCCAGGCACGACGCAGTGTGTCGGCCGCGGCATACAGATAGCCCTGCCGGTCCATGACCGAGCCATAGGCAATCCCCGCGCCGAAGCCGGCGAGCAGCACGAATATCTCGGTCGCGTCGCACATGGCGAAGTTGCGCAGGCTGTAGTCGCCCAGCACGTCGCCTGGGATGTGGTCGGTGTAGATCCACCACAGGGCGAGGCCGCGGAAGAAATCCACGCGCAGATCGCGGCGGCGGTTGTTGCGGATGAGGTCCATGCCAGTCTCTCCGCACGTCCATGTGGTGCGGTGCGGCGGACCCTACAACGAACGAGCGACAGCCTCCACGTCGGCGGCGGCCAGCGAGCCGGGATGACGCGAGAGCAGCAGCGCCTGGCGGCGTATCGCGTCGCGCACGCGGTCATCGCGGCGGATAATGCCGGCGAGGGCGGGCACACGGCCAAGGAACGTCCGGCAGGCCCGTTCCAGCGTGGCGTAGGTGCGCGCTCCTGCCTGATGGGTCGCCGCCTGGTTCACCACGACGCGGACATCGCCCTGCGGCCGGTCGGCGGCGTGCAGCTTCATGACCGCATAGGCGTCGGTCAGGCTGGTGGGCTCCTCGGTGGCCAGCACCAGCAGCGTGTCGGCCCAGGCCGACATCCGGCGAACGGCGCGGTCGAGGCCGGCACCAAGGTCGAGCAACACCGAGCCGTAGCGCACGGCCTCGCTGTGCAGGGCGGCCAGCATCCGCTCCAATGCCGCCGGGTCGATGGCGGAGAGGGCGCCGGAGCCGGAACGGCCGGCGATGATATCAAAGCCGCCATCGCAATGATGGACCGTGGCGTCTGCCAGCGTGGCCCGGCCGGCGAAGACGCCGCCCAGGTCCTGCCGCGGTGTCAGGCCGAGCTGGATGTCGACATTGGCGAGGCCGAGGTCGGCGTCGAACAGCAGCACGCGGCTGCCCTGGCGCGCCAGGGCGTGCGCGAGCGTAATGGCGAACCAGGTCTTGCCGACGCCGCCCTTGCCGGAGGCAATGGCGATGGTCCGACCTTCCGTCATGGGCGCAATCCTGTCAGCAGACGCGCGGCGAGCCACGCGGGGGTGATCGGCAGCAGTCCATCCGCCGCACCGGGGCCGATGCCCGCCTCGGTCAGCGCCAGACCGGTGCTGGCGGCGGCCAGGACGCCGCCGAGGCGGCGCGCCAGGTCGAGCCTTGTCGCCACCAGCAGGCGAGCGCCGGAGGCGGCGTAGGCCTGCGCCTGGTCGGTGGCTTCGGCTGGGTCGAGGCCGGCGGGCAGGACCAGCACCATGGCGGCGCTGGCGGTGGCGGCAAGCGCCGCCAGTTCCTCGACTTGCGCGGGGTCGAACGGATCGCAGCCGGGGGTATCGACCAGCACCGGCGCGGCGTTCTGGCGACGCGTCAGCGCGCGGCCGAGGGTGACCGGGTGGCAGGCGACGATGAGGCTGATGCCAAGCAGCCTGGTGAAGGCGGCAAGCTGCTCGGTCGCGCCGGCGCGCTTGCCGTCGGCGGTGACCACCATCGGCAGGACACCGGCCATCACCAGGCGGGTAGCCAGCCGCGCAACGGTCAGGGTCTTGCCGGCACCTGGCGGGCCGACCAGCAACAGTGGCGACTCGCCAAGCGGCAAGGTGCCGAACGGGATCGCATTCGCCAGAGCGGTTTCGAGTTCGCCTTGCTGGAGGGCGGCATGCAGCGCGGCAGGGACGCCATGGAAGTCGAGCGCGGCAAGTCGCGCGGGGTCGGCGGGCGCCAATGGCGGCGGTAGGTCCTCGGGTTCCGTGGCGGCGGTGACCTCCACGCCGTCGCCAACGCGGCGGGTGGCGAGGATCAGCGCATCCTCGCCGAGTTCGGCCCGCACGCGTGCCATCGCTTCTGCCATCGCGGGGGCGCGGTAGAGTTTCAGGCGCATGGCGGCCCCGGGCCTCTCATATCGTCGCCACCGTCCGTATCCTGGCCCGCGGGTGGATCTCCGCCTGCGCCAGCACCGGCGTCGTCGGCCGGATGCGCTCGACGATCGCACGCACGTGGCTGCGAATGCCGCCGGAGGTCAGCAAAACCGGCGCCTCCCCGGCACTGGCGGCGGTATCGAATGCCGTGCGTAGCTTCTGCATGAAGTCCTGCAGCCGGCTCGGGGCCATGGCGAGTTGGCGATCCTCGGGCGGGCCGGCCTGCGCATCGGCGAACTCGGTCTCCCACTCGGCTGACAGCGTGACCAGCGGGATGTAGCCGCCCGCACCGGTATGGCTGTCGCTGATCTGCCGCGCCAGCCGTGCGCGAACATGCGCGACAAGCGCCGGAATGGCGCGCGCCGCACCGCCGCACGCTTCCTGAATGCCTTCCAGGATCGTCGGCAGGTCGCGGATCGACACTCGTTCCGCCAGCAAGCTTTGCAGCACGCGCTGCACGCCGCCCACGGTGATCTGGGACGGGATCAGGTCCGCCACCAGCTTTTGCTGCTCGCGCGGCAACTCGTCCAGCAGCTTCTGCGTCTCGGCATAGGACAACAGTTCCGCCATCGTCTCGCGCACCACTTCGGTCAGGTGCGTGGTCAGCACGCTTGGCGGATCGACCACCGTGCAGCCGCGGAACAACGCCTCTTCCTTCAGCGCCGGATCGATCCACAGTGCCGGCAGGCCGAACGCGGGCTCGCGCGTCGACTCACCCTGCAGCGCGGGCGTGCCACCCTTCGGGTCCATCGCCAGCAGCATGGTCGGACGCAATTCGCCGGTGCCCGCCTCGATCTCCTTGACGCGGATCGAATAATGATCGGCGCCGAGTTGCATGTTGTCCTGGATGCGCACCGGCGGCAGCACGAAGCCCATCTCGGCCGCGACCGAACGGCGCAGACCCTTGATCTGCTCGGTCAGCCGCGGTGTGTCGCCACCGGCGAGCGTCAGCAGGCCATAGCCGAGCTCCAGCCGGATCATGTCCATCCGCAGCGCGTCACTGATCGGTTGCTCGGTGGCGATCGGCACCGGCAGCGTGTCGGACACCGCGATCGGCAGGTTCCGGTAACGCAGCCAGGCGCCACCGCCCGCGAGGCCGGCAAGCACCACGAACGGTAGCGTCGGCAGGCCGGGTAGCACTGCGAGCACCGTCGCCACCCCCGCGGCCATTGCCAGCGGCTTCGGGCTGCTGCCGAGCTGACGGATCAGGGCTACATCGGCGGTGCCTTCCATGCCGCCCTTGGTGACGACGATACCGGCGGCGGTAGAGACCAGCAGCGCGGGGATCTGCGACACGAGGCCGTCGCCCGCGGTCAGTGTGGTGAAGGCGGCGGCGGCGTCAGCGAAGCTCATGCCATGCCGCAGCAGGCCGATCGCCAGACCGCCCACGATGTTGATCACCGTGATGATCAGCGCCGCGATCGCATCGCCGCGGACGAACTTGGCTGCGCCGTCCATGGCACCGTAGAAGCCGCTCTCCTCTTCCAGTTCGCGGCGGCGGCGGCGGGCTTCCTTCTCGTCGACGATGCCGGAGGAGAGATCGGCGTCGATCGCCATCTGCTTGCCCGGCATCGCGTCCAGGCTGAACCGCGCGGCGACCTCGGCGATGCGGCCGGAACCCTTGGTGATGACCATGAAGTTCACCACCAGCAGGATCGAGAACACGATCAGCCCGATGACCACGTCACCGCCCATCAGGAACCCACCGAACGCCGCCACCACATGGCCGGCGGCGAGGGGGCCTTCGTTGCCGCGCGAGAGGATCATGCGGGTGACGGCGACGTTGAGCGACAGGCGCAGCAGCGTGGTGAGCAGCAGCAGGGTTGGAAAGCTGGAGAAGTCGAGCGGGCGATTGAGGAACAGCGCCACCATCAGCACCAGGACGGCGCCGGTGATGGAGAGCGCGAGGCCCAGGTCGAGCAATGGGGTGGGCAGCGGCAGGATCAGCACGGACAGCAGCACGACCACGCCCAACGCGAGGCCGACGTCGCTACCGGGAGCAAATTGGCGCAGGCGGGCGATCAGGGTGGGGAGCAAGCCTGGGGTGGCGATTGCGTCAGCCATGGAGCGGGGCCGTGCCCTTATCGTCATGGCGGGCGAAGGCCCGCCATCCACGACTTTTTAACGGCCACCCGCCATCCATTGATGCATGCGTGGAGGATGGGTCTACATCATGACCAATCGGCCGAACGGCACGTTGTACATCGGTGTTACCAACAACATTGTGCGGCGTGCCCACGAACATCGGAGTGGGGCCGGCTCGAGCTTCACCCGCCGATACAGGTTGACGAGGCTCGTTTACGCCGAGCGGCACGAGGATATCCTGTCCGCCATTCAGCGTGAGAAGAACATCAAGGATTGGCCACGGGCCTGGAAGATCCGATTGATCCGCGGACAGAATCCGGATTGGGACGATCTCTGCGATCCGTTTCTCCAATGGAATTAACAGAGCGCGTCGTAAGCCGTGGATGGCGGGCCTTCGCCCGCCATGACGATGGGTGCAGGGCTTGCACATTCCTCCCTCACGCCGCCACACCGGCCGCCGGCGGCGGCACGGCGACGCCGTGCGCCGCGTAGTCGCGTAGCTTGTTGCGCAGCGCCCGGATCGAGATGCCGAGGATGGTGGCCGCATGCGTGCGGTTGCCCAGCGTGTGGCCTAACGTCTCGATGATCAGATCGCGCTCCACCTCCTCCATCCTGCGACCGACCAGCGAGGCGATGCTACCGGCAACCGGTAGCTGTGCGCTCGCGGCAGGCGGCCCAAGCTCGATCGCCTCGATACTGATCGCCGAACCATCGGCAAGCAGCACCGCGCGGTGGATGCAGTTCTCCAGTTCGCGCACATTGCCGCGCCAGGTGTGCGAGGTGAGCCGCAGCAGTGCCTCATGAGACAGTGGGCGGAACGGCAGTCCGTTCACATCGGCGTAGCGGCGCGCGAAATGATCGGCCAGTGCGGCGATGTCTCCTGGCCGCTCGCGCAGCGGCGGGATGCGCAGCGACACGACATTGAGGCGGAAATACAGGTCCTCGCGAAACGCGCCGCGCTGCACCAGAGTCGCAAGGTCACGATTGGTGGTCGCGAGGATGCGGACGTTCACCCGTACCGGTGCCGCTCCACCCAGTCGGTCGATCTCCTTCTCCTGCAGGGTGCGCAGCAGCTTGGCCTGCAGCCGGATGTCCATCTCGCTGATCTCGTCGAGCAACAGCGTGCCGCCATCGGCGGCCTCGAATTTTCCTACCCTGCGCGCCACCGCGCCCGAGAAGGCGCCCCTTTCATGTCCGAACAGTTCCGACTCCAGCAGGTTGTCCGGAATCGCAGCGCAGTTCAGCGCGACGAACGGGCCGGCGGATCGACGCGAGCGGCGGTGCAGGTGACGCGCAAGCACTTCCTTCCCGGTGCCCGACTCGCCGGTGATCAGCACCGAGGCCTCGGACGCGGCCACCTGTTCGGCGCGCCGCACCGTCGCATGCATGGCGGGATCGCGCACCACCATCGCGTGGCTTTCGCCGGCGGCGGCTTCCAGGATGGCGGCGATCAGGTCGGGATCGGGCGGCAGCGGCAGGAATTCGCGCGCACCATCGCGGATCGCCTGCGCCGCGGCCTCCGCATCGTCGCCGGTGCCGCAGGCGACCACCGGTACCGCCATGCGTTCGGTGGCAAGCGCGCGCACTACCGCGCCCACGTCGTGGACCACGTCGCACAGCACCAGGTCGACGCGGGCATCGGCGCGCAGCCGCGCCAGCGCGCTATCCGCGTCGTCCGCCTGGTCGAGCTTCGCCCCGCGCGCGATTGCGATGCGCGCCGCCTGGCCAAGTTCCCCGGCAAGCGAGCCGATGATCAGGACGCGCATCGCGGCCTATCCCGCCCGGTCGGTCTTGACGATTTCCGTCATCGTCACGCCGAGCCGGCTGTCATCCACCATTACCACCTCACCGCGCGCGACCAGGCGATTGTTGACGTAGATGTCGATCGCCTCGCCCAGCTTGCGGTCCAGCTCCACCACCGCGCCGCGGCCCAGCTTGAGCAACTGGCTCACCTGCATGGTGGCCTTGCCCAGCACCGCGCTGACCGTGACCGGAATGTCGTACACCGCCTCCAGCTCGCGCAATCCGCGCGGCGCGCTACTGTCTGCATTGGAACCGGCGACGTCCGCCAGTTCCGCGAGTTCCATGTCAGCCGCCATCGACCATCTCCCTGATCGCCGCATCCGCCGGAAGCAATCCCGCGGGCGCCAGCACCGCCATCACCTGCTGCCACAGCGCGGCGGCATCGCGCGTGGCAACGCCGCTGCGCCAGGCAATCCGCACGTCACCCGGCGGCATCGCATCGCATTCGACGATCTGCACGTGCGCGGCGAGATCGGGTTCCAGCCGCGCGATCTCCTGCGTCAGCGCTGCCGCGGTGCGCGGATGCGCACGCACTGTGATCGCCACCTCCTCCGTCAGCGCCGGCAGCACTGTGCGGACGATGGCGCGCACCTCCGCATCGCCGTATCGCGCGCAGAGCGAGGGGAACACCGACGCCAGGCTGTCGATCAGCAGGCTTGCAATCGCCTGAGCCGACTGTTCGGCCCGAACCGCCGCCGCATCGCGTTCCATCGCGAACTGCTCGGCGATCGCCGCCAACGCCTGACGCGTCGCCGCGGCATCACTTGTGGTGGCGTCCTGCAAACCCGCCGTGTGGCCATCGCGCCACGACGTCTCGCGTGCCGCGCTCAGTTCGCCGATGGAGAACACTGGCGCGATCACCTCGGGCTCGGGTGCGGCCACCGGCAGATCGAAGTCCTCGGTGAACAGCGCGCCCACCCCCGGGTCATGCGCGAACCCGTCCATTAGTAGACCAGCTCCTCGTCCTTGCTTTCGGCGATCTCGATGGCGCCCTGTGCCGCCAGCTCCTTGGCGAGGCCGACGATGCCGGCCTGTGCCTCGTCCACATCACGCAGCCGTACCGGTCCGAGCGCCTCCATGTCGTCTTTCAGGATCTTCCCGGCGCGTTCCGACATGTTCTTGAAGAACATCTCACGCAGCTTCTCCGAGGCACCCTTCAGCGCGACCGGCAGCTTGTCCTTCTCGATCGCGCGCAGCAGTACCTGCACCGCCTGCGGCGTCAGCCTTATCAGGTCGTCGAAGGTGAACATCAGCGCCTTGATGCGCTCCGCGGATTCGCGGTTGCGTTCCTCCAGCGCGGCGATGAAACGCGTTTCCGACTGGCGATCGAGGTTATTGAAGATGTCGGCCATCATTTCGTGCGAGTCGCGCCGTGTGCTGCGCGCCAGATTGGACATGAACTCGGCGCGCAGCGTGCGCTCGACGCCGTCCAGCACGTCCTTCTGCACGCTCTCCATGCGCAGCATGCGCATCACTACTTCCATGGCGAAGGAGTCGGGCAGCAGCGTCAGCACGCGCGCGGCGTGGTCCGCGCGAACCTTGGACAGAACAACGGCGACGGTCTGCGGGTATTCGTTCTTCAGGTAGTTCGCCAGCACCGCCTCATGCACGTTGCCAAGTTTGTCCCACATGGTGCGGCCGGCGGGACCGCGGATTTCCTCCATGATCTGCGACGCACGGTCGCGCGGCAGCGACTTCTGCAACAGCCGCTCGGTGCTTTCGAAACTGCCGATCAGGTTGCCGGCGGCACCCATGTGATCGACGAAATCGACGCACAGCCGCTCGACCACCTCGGAACGTATCGCACCGAGCTGCGACATGGCCGTCGAGATGTCCTTGATCTCGTCCTCGTGCATCAAGGAGAACAGCCGCGTGCACTGCTCCTCGCCAAGCGCCATCATCAGGATCGCCGCTTTCTGTGCCCCACTGATCGCGCGATAGTCTTCCGACTTCATCACCTCAATTGTTCTCCTGCACCATCCAGCCGCGCACGATAGACAGCGTCTCCTCCGGATGTTTCTCGACCAGTGCGCCGATGCGGCGTAGCGAGGACGCGCGCATCTGTCCCTCGATCTGTGCGATGTTCACCATGCTCTCGTCCTCGAGCATCGCTGGTGACCCGCTGGACGCGATCGCCTGAGTCGTTGGCCCCGGCAAGGCGGGAGCCGCGGGACCGGCGAGCGAGGCCAGTACTGTGCCACCGCCGGTAACCGAAGCGGGCGCCACCGAGGTGATCCGCAGCACCATCGGTCGCAGCACCAGCAACAGCGCCAGTACCCCGATCGCGCCGAACAGCGCGGTCTGCGCCAGGTGCAGCAGATCCGCCTTGTCGAGTTGCAGCCCGAGCAGACCGCTGTTATCCGCTACCGTCCCGGCGTCCTCGGCGGTGAAGCGCATGCTCACCACCTCGACGTGGTCGCCGCGCTTTTCGTCGTAGCCGATCGCGCTTCTTACCAGGCCGGTAATGCGGTCGAGCTCCTCGGCCGCACGCGGCTGCCAGACATGCTTGCCATCCGCGCCGATGCTGTCGGTGCCATCGACCATCACCGCGAGGCTAATGCGGTCGATCTGCGGCTGCTCGCGGATTAGCGTGCGGACCGTCTTGCTGATCTCGTAATTGGTGGTCTCTTCCTGCCGACCCTCCTGCGAACCGGCGGTCTCGCGGCCGGCATCGGCGTTGGGCAGGTTGTTCTGCACAGTCACCGTCCCATTTGGTTCGGTGCTCTTCGAGTTGCTGTTGACCGTCTGCGAGCTGCGTGTCACCTGGCCGTCGGGATCATAGTGTTCCTGGGTCTCGTTCAGCCGGTCGAAGCTCATGCGCACAGCGGCCTCGGCGCGCACGTGGCCGGCACCCAGGCTGCGTTCCAGCATCTCCTCCACTGCTCGGGCCAGCCGCAGTTCGGTGGCGCGCCGCACCTCCTCGGTCGAGAGCGCGGTTGCGGTGGGTCCCACCGGCTCGCCGGCGCGCGCCAGCAGGTCGCCGCGCGAATCGACGATGGCGATATTCTGCGGCCGCAGCGCGGGCACCGCGGCGGCGACCAGATTGAGGATCGCCTGGATGCCCTCGCGGTCCAGACGGCCAACCCCGGCCATGGTCAGCATCACGCTGGCCTGCGCATCCCGGCGCTCGCGAGCAAACGGCTCGCGTTCCGGAAGCACCAGATGCACCCGCACGCCGCGGATGCCCTGCATGGCGCGGATGGTGCGGGCAATCTCGCCCTCCAGCGCGCGGGTCTCGTTGATCTTCTGCTGGAATTCGGTGGCGGCGAGGCCGTCGGAGCGATCGAAGATCTCGTAGCCGACCGAGCCACCGGCGGGCAGGCCTTCGCGGGCCAGCGCTACCCGTGCCTCAGCCACCTGCTCGGCCGGCACCAGGACTTGGCTGCCGTTGGCGGCGATGCGATATGGGATGTGGCGGCGGGCAAGCTGGTCCACCACCTGGGAGGAATCGCGCAGGTCGAGGTCGCCGTAGAGCAGGGCCATCGGCTCGGTGCCACCGCGCAGCACCATCAGCGCCAGCATGCCGAGCATGCCGAGAGCGACGGCGCCCATCGCGGCAAGCCGGGCGGGGCCCAAGGCTCGCAGCCCTTCCACGAGGGCCTTCATCATCGTCACCTTTGCGCCCGCAGTGGGGCGCCTTCCGTCCCGCGGAGAGTGACTCGTTGCGCTTACCTTGCCGTTAACGGCGCGGCAGATTGTGCCGGGTGATGGCGGGGAATGAACTTGCTACAGCGGGGCCAGTTCAGGTTATGATCCTTGCGGCGAACGCCTCGCAGGGAGAAAGTCCATGTTCGACCTCGACCGGTTCTTCGCCGATTGCCAGGACGCGGTGGCGGCCGATCCGAGCCACAAGCTGGTACGCGAGGTGGTGGCCCGCATGGTGAGTGAGCCGGACGCAGTGCTCGCGGCACTGGGTGAGCCGGAGCGGGCGGGGATCAACGTGATCTACCGCGCGCCGAACCTTACGGTGCTGAACCTGATCTGGGGCCCTGGCATGACGATCATGCCGCACGACCATCGGATGTGGGCGGTGATCGGCATCTATACCGGGCGCGAGGACAACATCTACTGGCGCCGCCTGCCGGCCGATGCGGACCGGGAAATCGAGGCGGCGGGCGCGCGCTCGCTGTGCCGCGGCGACTGTACGCCGATGGGGCCGGATATCATCCACTCGGTGACCAACCCGATCGCCCGGCTGACCGGGGCGATCCACGTGTACGGCGGCGACTTCCTCACGCAGGAACGCAGCGAGTGGGACCCGGAGACGCTGCACGAGCGGCCGTACGACGTGGCGAAGGCGCGGCAGTTGTTCGAGGATTCGAATCGGGCGCTGGTGCGCGAATAACGCGGCGCAAACAGCGAGCGCCTTCCGGCGATTTCGCAACGCACGTGTTGCCAACTCCGTCATGGACCGCCGCAAAAGAGCCAGAGTGGTCGAATCGTTGCTTGCCGTATCGCAGACAGACTAGGTTGTCGCCGTTTCGCCGCTTGCGACCACGACGGGGGGCGGGAATGGCCAGGAGCGGCCGGATCGGACGAGCCTGTGTGATGCTTGTCGCGCTGGGTCTGCTGCGGTGGTGCAATGCGGCGTTGGCGGACGGGCCACCGACCGAGCCGCTGCTGCGGCTGGAGACCGGCATGCACGTTGCGCCGATCCGGGGCATTGACGTCGATAACCGGAGCCGGGTGCTGCTGACCGTCTCCAACGACAAGACGGCGCGGCTGTGGTCACTCGGCGACGGGAGGCTGATCCGCGTGCTGCGCCCGCCGATCGGCGACAGTGGCGAAGGCGAGCTGCGTGCCGGCGCGCTTTCACCGGACGGCGCGGTCGCCGCGGTTGGGGGGTGGACCGGCGAAGCGTGGGACCACGCCTACTGCGTCTATCTGTTCGACACTGCCTCCGGCAAGCTCCTGCGACGGCTGACGGGGTTGCCGGATGTGCTCACCCGCCTGGCATTCTCACCGGACGGCGGGCTGCTCGCAGCGGGTCTGGCAGCCAATGGCGTACAGGTGTGGCGCACCGGCGACTGGAGCATCGCCTGGAGCGATACCAACTATGGCGATCAGGTCTATGGCCTGGCGTTCAACAGGTCGGGCGAACTGGTCGCCAGCAGTCTCGACGGGTATCTGCGAAGCTACGATATCCGCGGCAAATTGCGACAGCCAAAGGTGAAGGCTCCCGGCGGCACCAAGCCGTTCAGCGTGGCGATCTCGCCCGACGGGGAGCTGGTCGCGGTGGGCTATTACGATAAACCGCGCGTGGATCTGCTGGGGTGGCGCGACCTGCGACTGCTGGCGAGTCCGGATGTTGCGGGCATCACTGATCCCATGACCGAGGTTGCCTGGTCGGCGAGCGGCAGCACGCTGTTCGCCGGCAATACCGCCCGGAGCGATGCGGACCGCGGTTTCATCCGTGTCTGGTCGGATGGCGGACGGGGTGCCCATCGCGATGTGCCGGTGGCCGACGACACAATCCTGGGGTTGGTGCCCTTGGCCGGTTCGGACATGGCATTCGCTTCGGGCGAGCCGAGTTGGGGCGTGCTGCGCGACGGAGGCCGCGTTGACCTTCAGCATGTTGCTGCGACGGCGTTTTATGAGACGGCCGACGACGGGTTCAGAATTTCGCCGGACGGCAAGCAGGTGCGGTTCGGGTTCGAACGATTCGGAAAGCGGCCTGCCGCGTTCACGCTGGCCGAGCGAGGGCTCATCGCCGGTTCAGCCGAGAACGCCGGGCTAACCGGCGCCAGTACGTCGGAGCCTGGAATGAAGGTTGACCATTGGAGGGAAGACCGGGCACCGACGCTGAACAACAGGCGGCTCGGCCTGGACCCCTACGAACTCTCGCACGCAGTCGCGGTGAACGGCGAGCGCCTGCTGATGGGCACCGAGTGGTCCTTGCGCCTGTTCGACAAGGCCGGCGCGGAGATCTGGTCGCGGACGGCACCCACCGTCACCGCTTCGGTGAACATCACGCCGGACGGCAGGCTGGCGGTCGCGTCATTCGGGGACGGCACGATACGCTGGTATCGGATGCGCGACGGTGTCGAGCTGCTCGCGTTGTTTCCGCACCTGGACGGCAAGCGCTGGGTGGCCTGGACGCCGCAGGGCTATTACGATGCCAGCGCGGGCGGCGACGAGCTGATCGGCTGGCACGTCAATCGTGGCGCGGACCAGGAAGCGGATTTCTTCCCGGCGAGACAGTTCAGCGAGCAGTTCAACCGCCCGGACATCATAGCGCTGGTGCTCGACACGCTGGATGTGGACGGGGCGGTGCGGCAGGCCAACATGGCGGCCCGACGCAAGGCGCCGGCGCCGGTGATCGATCTGCTGCCCCCGGTGGTGAAGATACTGTCGCCCCCTGACCTCTCGTCGGTGGTCCGATCACCGATCGACGTAACCTATCTGGTCCGCTCGCCGACGCCGGTGACGAAAATCACTGTTCTGGTGGACGGCAGGCCGGTGGAGACGGCACCGCCGACAGCGATCACCTCGGGCGCCGAGGGAAGCGTGGCGAGCGTGTCCGTGCCGATGCCGCAGCATAACGCGAAGATTTCGCTGGTGGCCGCGAACGCGCAGACGACGAGTGAAGCCGCGGTGGTGAATGTCGGGTGGCAAGGTGAGAAGGATTGGTACAAACCCGACCTGTATGTGCTGGCGGTCGGCGTCGCGCACTACAAGGATGCCAGCCTGACGCTGAAATATTCGGCCAAGGATGCCGCGGACTTCGCAATCATCGCGCGGGCACAGGCGGGCGGGTTGTACAACCATGTCGAGGTGCGTGAGCTGGAGGACGAGCACGCCACGCTTGCCGAGATTCGCAAGGGGCTGAGTTGGCTGAGGACCACGCCGGCGCGCGATTCCGCGATGCTGTTCCTCTCGGGTCATGGGCAGAACGATGCCGATGGGAGCTATCACTATTTGCCATACGACGCCGACCAATCGGATCTGGACGCGACAACAATCCTGGATTCCGATATCGATAGATTCCTTGGTAAGGTGCCGGGCAAGGTGTTCGCGTTCCTTGACACCTGCTTCGCCGGCGGGGTGGGCGGTAAGAAGGGCCCGACGCAGCCGGACATCGATCGCTTGGCCAACAAGCTCGCCTCGGCGGAGAAGGGCATCGTGGTGTTCACGTCCTCGACCGGGCGGCAGTTCTCGCTGGAGAAGGACGAGTGGAAGAACGGCGCCTTTACCAAGGCGTTGGTGGAGGCGTTAAAGGGCGGAGCCGACTACCAGCATGACAAGAGCATCACGATCGCCATGCTGGAGGTGTATCTGTCGCACCGCGTGCAGGAACTGACCAACGGTGAGCAGAGCCCGACATCGGCCAAGCCGAAGACGATCCCAGATCTTGCCATCGCCAGGGTGGTGCCATGATGCATTCGCGGCGTTTGCTCGCAGGCGGCGCTGTCGCGTCGCTGTGGGTCGGGCGCGCGTCGGCGCAGGTGCCGGCAGGAGGGATCCATGTCCTGGAACGCGAGAAGTCGTTGGCGGAACAGTTCCTCACGCTGTTGAACGAGTTCGGCCGCAAGGACGTCGGGCAATATGCCAGGGGCATAACGCTGTATGCCGCAGCGAAGGCGGAGTTCGACGGGCTGATCTCCGAGCTGGAACACGAGCTCCGTCAGACGCAGCCGCCGGATCGGTCCGCGACGTTCCAAACGGTCCTCAACGGCGCGGTCGACAAGCGGGTGGCGTTCACCAGTTTTGTCAGCGACACTATCCTGCCACAGGCCGGCGGCACCGCAAAAGGCATCGGCGATTTCATCAGGGTCGTGCCGGAGCTGGTCAAGGCGCTGACCGACGCGGGAATATCCATCTGGCGCGAGTTTCGGTCGGCCGGCGAGGCGCGGCGCGAGGAGATGCGGAAGGAGCTGGAAGGCTTGCGGTGGCCGCCATTCAAGCCGTAGCCTTCAACTGAGCCGCATCACCGTCTGACCTGTTGTGCAAAGTTGGCAGGCTGGGGCGTTCCGCTCGTCGCTGCGATTGCGTTTTTTGCGGTCACCCGTCACTGAATGGCACACCGTGTTCGCTGCCGGCCGATGCGGATCGTGAAATCGGAGGCGGCGGGCGCGTGCAAGCCGTGCCGCGGCATCGTGCGCTGACCGGGGCGATCCACGTGTACGGCGGCGACTTCCTCACCCAGGAACGCAGCGAGTGGGATCCGGGGGCGCTGCACGAGCGGCCGTACGATGTGGCGAAGGCGCGGCAGTTGTTCGAGGATTCGAATCGGGCGTTGGTGCGGGCGTAACGCCGCATGGATCGACGATGATGGGTTTCCGGTCGTCGACCCCAACGTAGGATGGGTTGAGCGCAGCGAAACCCATCGCGAGCCGGGCTTGCCGCTCCGGCCGATCCTTCCCACACTCGCCACACGACAAAAAACACCAGGGAGAGAAGCGATGCTGAAATACGCCGCAGCGGCGAGTCTCGCGCTGCTTGCCGCCGCCGTCATCCCGGCGCACGCCGCGCCCTTCATGATCGTCGGCAACGACGAGAAGCCCGGCACCGACGCGCAGGGCAAACCGATGGTCAATCCCACCGGCAACGACACCGTGGTGATCTTCGACCTGGCGAACCCTGAGCAACCGACGGTCGCCGCCACACTGAAGCTGGAGAACTCGATCGTCGGTCCACCGACCAATCTTGCCATCGCTCCCAACGGCAGCATCGCGCTGGTCGCCGACTCGATGACCGTCGCCGAGGAGAACGGCACGCGGAAGATGGTGCCGACCGACAAGCTGTTCGTCATCGACATGAAGGCCAACCCACCCAAGCTCGCGCAGACGCTCACCCTCGGCAAGCAGCCGTCCGGCCTGTCGTTCAGTCCGAAGGGCGACATGGCGCTGGTCGCCAACCGCGCGGACGGCACGATCAGCGTGCTCAAGATCGAAGGCACGAACGTGACGCAGACCGGCACCGTGCCGATCAGCCCCGGCGTCTCGCACGTGGTGTTCACGCCGGACGGCAAGCGGGCGCTCGCGTTGAAATCGCCGGACAACAAGGTGGCGCTTCTCGACATCGACGGCGACAAGGTGAGCTACAACAAGCTCGACATCCCCACCTATCCGTTTCCCTACAACGTGGTGGTCACGCCCGATTCGAAGCTGGCGATCACCGCCGACAACGGCAACGGTGGTTCGTCCGACGGTAACCTGGACGCGGCGACGGTGATCGACCTGGAAGGCGCGCATCCGCACGCGATCGCACATGTCACGGTGGGCGACGCGCCGGAGGGGCTGGCGATCAGCCCGAAGGGCGATCTCGCCGCGGTGCTCAATGTCGATGGCTCAAACTTCAAGCAGGCATGGTTCTATCACCCGAACGGCAGCGTCACGGTCCTGCGCATCGAGGGCAAGACGGTGACGCCGATCGCAACGGTTGAGGTGGGCGCCTTCCCGGAGCCGATCGCGTTCTCGCCTGACGGGCGCTACCTGTACGTGGGCAACTATGCCGACCAGGATTTCTCCATCCTGAAGGTTGACGGCACCACCGTCACCAACACCGGCAAGCGGTTCAAGTCGGGCGGCCATCCCGCTTCAATGCGCATGGGGCCATGATCCACTATGGCGGTGGCGGCGCGACCGCGCCAGGCGCGACCGAACCGATCAGCCAGTCGCGGAACAACGCGATCTTCGGGGCATCGGCGGTCGCCTCGGGAGCGACGATGTAGAAGCCGGCATCCGCCGGCAGCACCACGTCGAACGGCATCACGAGACGACCGGCGGCGATGTCCGCCTCGACAAACCGGGTGCGGCCCAACGCAACTCCGAGACCCTCGACCGCTGCCTGGATCGCCATGAAGCTCTGATCGAAGCTCAGGCCGCGCCGCGTCGCCAGCGACACCGGCAGGCCAGCGGCGGTCAGCCAGAGCTGCCAGTCCTCGCGCGACACGGTCGCGTGCAGCAGCGTGTGATGCGCGAGGTCCTCGGGGTTGCGCAACGGCTTCTCCCCGGTCAGCAGCGTCGGGCTGCACACCGGGAACATGTCCTCGGCCATCAGCCAGTCGGTGCGCAGCCCCGGCCAGTTGCCGCGGCCGTAACGCACCGCCATATCCACCTCGTCGCGCTGAAAATCCACCAGATGCGAGGAGGTGGTGATGCGCACCTCGATGCCGGGATTGGCGTCCTGGAATGCGGCCACCCGAGTGACCAGCCACTTGGCGGCAAGCGAGGCAGTGGTGCTCACGGTGAGCAGCCCGTCACGCTCGGAACGGCGCAGTCTGGCGGTGGCGCGACGCAGGTCCTCGAATGCACCGTGCACCGCGGGTAGATAGGTTTCAGCTTCGCGGGTCAGCTCCAGCGCGCGATTGCGGCGCACGAACAGGGGGATGCCGAGCTGGTCCTCAAGCCGCCGGATCAGGTGGCTGATCGCGGTCTGAGTGACGTTCAGCTCTGCCGCGGCGCGAGTGAAGCTGAGGTGACGCGCCGCCGCTTCGAAGGCACGCAGTCCACTGAGCGAGGGAAGGGTGGTGGCCATACCGCTAGTATAACATGACTTTCGCTCATGTGACGGGTGATAAAGTATCCTTTGTCAGAGCCGAGATCAAAGCACATTTAACCGCCAGTTCATATAGCAAGGAGCGACGGCCATGGCCGCGATTACCCATCCCTTCCTGACAAATTCTCAGCCACTCGGCGTGCGGCCGTGGCTCGGCGGACGGAGTCGGCCGCTTGCGCGGTTGGCGACGACGCTGCGGCTCTGGCGCCGCCGGGTCCGTGAGAGGCAGGCGCTGGCAAATCTCTCCCAGCGTGAACTGGCGGACTTCGGTGCCACCACCGCCGATGTGTATCGCGAGCTCGCCACGCCATTCTGGCGTGCGCAGCCACCGTGCTGAGCTAGAAACCAATCTTGCAGCCTGGAGGAGGACTAACTGATGAACGCTGACCGTTTCGACCACCTGCCGCACGTCGAGGCGATGCTGAACTACCTCACGCCGATGGCCGAACGGCCGCGCAACTACACCTTCGATCCACCGCCTGGCGTTCCCCGCTCCAACTCGGAACGCGAGGTGCACACCGTGGCAATCCGCGATGCGCGTCCGGCCGCTGCCGACATCTCGCTCGACCGCGAGGGCTTCGCGCTCCTGCACAACGCCAGCGCGGTTCAGGACTTCTGGGACGAGGACGAGGTGCGGCGGGCGTATTACCCGGAAGTGCGGCGCGTGCTCGCCGAAGCGACCGGCGCCAGCAAGGTGTTCATCTTCGACCACACGCTGCGGCGCCGCGTTCACGGCGTCGCGGACCGGGCGCCGGGCACGCCACGCCAACCTGCGACCGGCGTGCATGTCGATCACACCGCAACGTCCGGTCCACAGCGGGTACGCGACTTCTTCGGCGACGAAGCGGAGGAACTCCTTCGTGGCCGCGTTCAGGTGATCAATCTGTGGCGGCCGATCCGCGGACCACTGCGCGACGCGCCGCTCGCGGTGTGCGATGCGGGCTCGGTCGCGGCCGGTGATCTGGTGCCGTCCGATCTGGTTTACCGGGACCGCGTAGGCGAGACCTACGGAGTCACCTACAACCCGGCACATCGCTGGTTCTACGTTCCCGAGATGCAGCCGGACGAGGCGCTGCTGCTGAAGTGCTTCGATTCAGCGACCGACGGGCGGGCCCGCTTCGCGCCACACACGGCGTTCGATGACCCGACCGCACCGGCCGACGTGCTGCCGCGCGAGAGTATCGAGGTCAGGACCCTGGTGTTCCACCAGGCCTGACGACGAAGGGCGGCGGGTTCAGTGCCCGCCGCCCATCCCGTTGCCACTGCCGATCATCGCCAGCACTTCGCGCCGCGTTGTCGGGTCGTCGCGGAAGGCGCCCAGCATGCGGCTGGTCACCATCGCGACACCTGGCTTGTGCACGCCGCGCGTGGTCATGCACTGGTGCGCCGCCTCGATCAGCACCGCCACGCCACGCGGCTCCAGCACCTGCTGGATCGTGTTGGCGATCTGCGCCGTCAGCTTCTCCTGGATCTGGAGCCGCCGCGCGTAGGCGTCGACGACGCGTGCCAGCTTGCTGATCCCCACCACGCGCCGGTGCGGCAGATAGGCGACGTGCGCCCGGCCGATGATCGGCACCATGTGGTGCTCACAGTGGCTCTCCAGGCGGATGTCACGCAGCAGCACGATTTCGTCGTAGCCATCGGTCTCCTCGAAGGTGCGCTCGAGCAGCGCGACCGGATCGATGGCGTAGCCGGCGAAGAACTCCTCATAGGCGCGGGCGACCCGGCCGGGGGTATCGACCAGCCCCTCGCGGGTCGGGTCGTCGCCGGCCCAGCGCAGCAGAGTGCGAACGGCGGCTTCGGCCTCTTCTCGCGTCGGCCGGTCGGTCGAGGCTGCCGTCGCCTCGCGGGCGACGGTCGTGACGATGTTCACCGCGCAGTTCCTCCGGATGTGGGGATGGTGGGTGGTCGTTGAGACAACCCGGTAAGTGGTTAATGCACCCTACCGCTCTGGTGCGGACTGTCCAGACTGAACGCCGGAATGGCCACGTCGAAGTTCTCGCCGGACGAAGGCACCACCATGTGGTAGGCGCCCACCATAAATCCAGAGGGTGTGTCGAGCGGCGTGCCGGAGGTGTATTCGAAGCTCTCGCCCGGTTCGAGCAGCGGCTGCTCGCCGACCACGCCGGCGCCGTGCACATGCTGGGTGTGGCCACGCGCGTCGGTGATCTGCCAGGTGCGGCGGAGCAGTTGCACCGGCTCGCGCCCGCGGTTCTCGATCTTCACGCGATAGGCCCAGACGTAGTGGGCCTCGTCCGGTTGCGATTGGTCCTCCAGGTAGAATGAGCGAACTGTGACGCAAACATTGCGCGTGATCTTTGAGTAGGCTTCCGCCATGGCACGGCCATTTGTCAGGGAAGCTGGATTCAAGGCGAGTGGAGCGAGGTTGTCCAGTGTCCGTTTACGCGGTCAAGGGCAATTGGGTGAACGCGGCTCGGCCCATCGCCGGCCCGAACAATGATATGCCTGTGCTATTCGCGAGAGCCTTGATGTCGGCGCGGAGAATCCGCGGAGGCCCCACGGAGAACCGCGGAGAAGACGACTCTTCGGCGCTTCGCGCCGGCTGTGCATCGTGTCCGCCGCTCCGCGGTTCTCCGCGGGACCTCCGCGGATTCTCCGCGCATTGATATCAGGTCTTGCCAGCCGTACCGGCCCCAGGTTGCGGGGCCGTGTCGCGGCATCGGCGTCAACCGTTCACCCGATCGCGCTGTTACGCGGTCACTGTCCGGACAACGGCGGCCGACGCATTGGTGGACCGGTACAGCGCAAACTGGCAAAGAGTTGGCAGCTTGCATGAGGTCAGGAGCGCATGATGCTCGCGACAAGGGCGCTGCTTGCCACGGCAATGTGCGTCTGGACTTTCCCACTCCTGGCTCGAACACTCGATGTGGGACAGGACCATCGGTTCAAGCTGCCGAGCGAAGCAGTGGCCGCCGCCCGGGACGGCGATACGATCGAGATCTATCCTGGGCAGTATTTCGACTGCGCGATCGTTCGCCAGAGCAACCTCATCATTCAAGGCAAGGGCGCAGGCGTCGTCATGACCGACACCACGTGCGGCGGCAAGGCGATACTGGTCACTGCCGGCAACAACATCACCATTCGCAACCTCACCTTGCAGCGGGCGCGCGGGCCATACCGGAACGGTGCCGGCATTCGTGCCGAGGGCGGCGATCTGACGGTCGAGAACAGCCGCTTCCTCGACAATGAGAACGGCATTCTCTCCGGTAGCACCGGAAACGCAGTGATCCGCATCCTGGGCAGCGAGTTCATCGGCAACGGGAAGTGTGAAGAGAGCTGCGCGCATGGCATCTACATCAACCACATCGCGCTGCTGCATGTGGAACGATCGAAATTCTTCGATACGCACGAAGGACATCACATCAAATCCCGTGCGTTGCGAACCGAGGTCATCAACTGCGATCTTCAGGATGGTCCCGAAGGCAACTCCAGCTACCTGATCGAGGTGCCGAACGGCGGAACGCTGATCGTCGAAGGCAACACGATGGAGAAAGGGCCCAAGACCGAGAATAATGCAAATGCCATCATGATCGGCGCGGAAGGCATTACCCAGCCGACCGGCGCACTCATCTTCAAGAATAACACGTTCACCAATCACCAGGATCGGCCCACCACATTCGTCCACAACCTCTCCGCGACAAGCGCCCAGCTCATCGGCAATGTGTTCAAGGGTGAGGTGCGTCCGCTGGAGGGCGATGGCTCGGTGCGATAGGGCCGGCCCCTCACTCAGCCGCCCGCGCCGTGGCAACGTTGCCGATCGTCGCCAGCGCCTGCGCCAGGTCGTCCTTCAGGTCTTCGACGTCCTCCAGCCCGACCGACAGCCGAATCACCCCATCGGTGATGCCGAGCTTTGCGCGCTCCTCCGGGCCAATGCGCATATGCGTGGTGGTGGCCGGATGCGTCGCCAGCGACTTAGAATCACCCAGGTTGTTCGACACCGCGATCAGCCCGAACGCATTCATCACGGCGAATGCCGCGTCCTTGCCGCCCGCCACCTCGAACGTCACCACCGTGCCGCCCGCCGTCATCTGCTGCAACGCCAGTGCCTGCTGTGGATGATCGGCACGGGTCGGATACCACATGCGCGTCACCTCCGGCCGCCCGGCGAGGAACTCGGCGACCGCCACCGCGCCGCGACAGCCGGCATCGATGCGCAACGCCAGGGTCTCTAGTCCCTTCAGCAGCACCCAGGCATTGAATGGCGACATCGCCGGACCGGTGTTGCGGATGAACGGCTGCAACGTTTCGGTGACCCACTTCCGGCTGCCCAGCACTGCGCCGCCGAGTACGCGCCCCTGGCCGTCGATGTGCTTGGTGCAGGAATACACCACCACGTCGGCGCCGAAGGTCAGCGGCTGCTGCAACAGCGGCGTGGCGAACACATTGTCCACCACCACGATCGCCCCGGCCGCATGCGCCAGGTCGGCGACCGCGCGCAGATCGACCAGCTCCAGCATCGGATTGGACGGCGTCTCCAGCAGCACGAGTTGCGCCGGCCGCGACAGCGCCGCCCGCCACTGCGCGAGATCGGCGCAATCGACGAACTCGGTCGCGATGCCGAACTTCGGCAGCAGCGTCGAGACGATCCAGTGGCAGGAGCCGAACAATGCACGCGATGCCACCACCCGGTCGCCCGCCTTCAGATGCGCGAGCAGCGCCGCATTCACCGCCGCCATGCCGGTCGCCGTGGTGCGGCAGGCTTCCGCGCCCTCGATCAGGCAGAGCCGTTCCTCCAGCATCGACAGCGTCGGATTGGCGAAGCGCGAATACTGGTAGTGATCGACCGTGCCGGCGAACGTGCCCTCGGCCTGTTCGGCGTCGTCGTAGACATAGCCCGAGGTGAGGTACAGCGCCTCGGCCGTTTCGCCGAACGGACTGCGCTGCACGCCGCCATGTACCAGCCGGGTAGCGGTGCGGTAGTTGCGGGGATCGGTGGTCATTGTCTGGGCCCTCTGAACATTTGGCCCGACCGATGGAGCAGCTTGAGCCCGTGAGATGGGCTGTCCGCTGGCCTCTTTAGCGCGCTTATTTTACCTCGCCGCAATCCGGCCGGACAAATCGCGAGGGCCGGGACCTTCCGGCGGTGCACACCCTACGGCGGCGCCAATTGCGCCGTCAATCCACTTCCCGGGCGCGAACACGCCGCAGCAGGAACAGCCCCTGCTCGCCGAACAGATTGGCCAACCGTGGGGCGCGCCGCCAGGGCCTGCGTCGGCCCGCGTCATCGGCGGCGAGCCAGTTCTCCACCACGTAGCCGTCATGCTCGCACAGCGTGAAGAAGTCGCGGATGGTGCAGGGATGGATGTTCGGCGTCTCGTGCCACGGCCGGTCCCAGGTCGGGGTCATTGGCATCCGCCCGGTGCTGAGCAGTTGCCAGCGCACCATCCAGTGGCCGAAGTTGGGAAAACTCACCACCGCGCGGGTGCCAATCCGCAGCATCTGGCGCAGCACGGCACGCGGCCGTTCCACCGCCTGCAGGGTGCGCGACAGCACCACGTAGTCGAACGCGCCATCCGGATAGTGCGCGAGGTCGGTGTCGGCGTCGCCGTGCATCACCGGCATGCCGTGTGCGACCGCGCGGATCACGAGGGGCATATCGATCTCGATGCCGCGCGCATCGCAGCCCTTGGTGCGGAACAGGTGGTCGATCAGCGTGCCGTCCCCGCAGCCGATATCGAGCACGCGGGAGCCGGGGGCGATCATCTCGGCCATCAGCCGGAGATCGACCCGCATGTTCTTGGCAACGAAGCGGACAGGATCGTGAGTGGTCATGCTGCACGGCGGAAGCTAGCAGTTGGTGTCGGGCGGTGCATCATCACGCCTCATTTCCGTCCGTCCGGGCCGAATCGCGGCACGCTCAATGCACGATGCGGAGCTTCGGGCGCTGCGGGCCTGCCGGAACCGCGCAGTCGGCATGGTCCGTCGCGCCACCGTCGGAGACAGGCGCGACCGGACGCGCCCCGCCTTCCGCCTGTTCGCGAACGGCCTGTATGTCGAGCAGAGTGCGGAGCACGCTCTGTGCGACGCGCATCTTGGTGTCGGCCAGGGATCGGAGGCGAAGCACCTCCTCGCGCGCCACGCCCGGCCGGGCGGCGAGGCGGCGGCTATCCATGGCGTGGGCATAGGTGGCGACGGTCTGGACGGCGAGCAGGGCCTCGGCGGCATCGGCCGGGTGGAACGAGGCGACGGCCGCGATCGCGGCCGCATCGCGGGCGGCGAGGCTCTCGGGCGTGTCGCTTATGGGCGGCTGGAGGAGGGGAATGAGGGTTTGGAGAACCTGACGGGCGACGGCGGGCGGAAGTTGGGGGAGAGCCTCGGTGATGAGCATGGTTCAGTGCGCCCAGAATGTTGACGGCTGAACTTGGTAGTTATCTACCCTGACTTCAAGTGATATCCGTACTATCGGTTCCCTGGATATTAGCGGCGTCGCCGGGCCGGCGGCTGGCGGCTGTCCCGCCAATCCCCCTCTCATTCCTTGAGATTTGTCGATCTGTCTATCGAATCACGCAAGGTCCCGAGAGCTGTCTGGCAGTTGCCGAATGATTTGGCTGATGATGTCCCGGCCTTGGCGGAAAAGCGTTCAGCGCCTCGTCGCGCACGCCGCGCCGCCCTTCGGTGCGTTTGTCTAGACTAGGCAATTTCAGGCCAAGTGGCATCGCGACGAGATGATGGGTTTCGCTGCGCTCTACCCATCCTACGGCAAGCCGTGCTCGCCAACTCGTAGGATGGGCAGAGCGCCGCGAAACCCATCGCGCCAAGTGATCACGACTGCGAGGTCGCGCTACTGGGCGGCGTTCCGGGCGTCCGCTCTCGCCCGACGGACGCTTTGCAATCGCGAGACGGCCTGCTGGCCGGTCAGCGCCGTGGAAAGACAGCAACTACGCCCCGCAACCCTCGTCGCGCAACAGCTCGGTTACCGCGGCCACCGGCACGTCGCCGGCAGTAAAGGTCCGGCCGATTCCGCGCGCCAGCACGAACTTCAGCACTCCGTCGCGCACCTTCTTGTCGCGCCGCATGTGCCCGATCAGCGTCGCGGCGGAGAACCGCCGGTTCAGCATGCGCAGTTCCGCCGGCATGCCCATCGCCGCGACGTGCGACACCACGCGATCGGCATCCTCCGCGGCACAGTGCCCGAGCCGCGCCGACAGCCGGAACGCCAGCCCCAGCCCCACCGCCACGCCCTCGCCGTGCAGCAGGCCGCCGGTGTAACCGTACTCCGCCTCGAGCGCGTGGCCGAACGTATGCCCCAGATTCAGCAACGCCCGTCCGTCGTTCGCCTTTTCCTCACGCTCGTCGTCACCCACCACCGCCGCCTTGAATGCGCAGGCGCGCATGATCGCCTCGGCCTGCGCGTCGCGATCCCCGTCCACCACCGCCGCGCCGTTCGCTTCGCACCAGGCAAAGAACGCCGCGTCGCCGATCAGCCCGGCCTTGGCGATTTCGGCATAGCCGGCGCGCAGCTCGCGCGGCGGCAGCGTGGCGAGCGCGCCGGTGTCGGCCAGCACCATGCGCGGCTGATAGAACGCGCCGACCAGGTTCTTGCCCTGTGCGGTGTTCACCCCGGTCTTGCCGCCGACCGAGCTGTCCACCTGCGCCAGCAGCGTGGTCGGCACCTGCACGAATGGCAGTCCGCGCAGTGACGTAGCGGCGGCGAAGCCCGCCAGATCACCGACCACGCCGCCGCCGAGAGCGATCACCGTAGTGCGGCGTTCGACCCGCGCCTCCAGCAACTGATCGACCACGCTTTGCCAGCTCGCCAGACTCTTGGATGCCTCGCCCTGCGGCACGACAATTTGGCTGGTGGCGACCCCCGTCGCCTCCAGGCCGCGCAGCAGCGCCGGCAGATGCAGCCGCGCCACGGTATCGTCGGTCACCACCACGGCGCGCTTCTGCTCCATCCGCGGAGCCAGCAGCGCGCCGGCGCGCGCCAGCAGGTCATCGCCGATCACCACGTCGTAGCTGCCACTCGGCAGCACCACCGCCAGCCGCCGCGGTGCGCGCCAGGCGAGCAGCGCGTTCAGCACCCGGCTGGTGGTGGCATCCGGGCTCTCATCGACGCAGTCGACGATCACGTCCGCCTCGGCATAGACCGGATACCGCACGTCCATCAGCCGCTGCAGGATGTCCGAGGGATTGCCGTCGGCCAGCAGCGGGCGGTTGTCGCGCCCAGCGCAGCGGCGAAGCAGCGTGGCCAGCGGGCAGCGCAGCCACACGGACACCGCCTGCTCGCGGACGATCGACCGCGTCGCCGGATCCATGAACGCGCCGCCGCCGAACGCCAGCACCTGTGGATCGCCGGACAGCAGCCGGTGGATCACCCGGCGCTCGCCGGCCCTGAAGTCGCCCTCGCCGTAGCGGGAGAACAGTTCGGGGATGGTGCAGCCGGCCGCCAGCTCGATCTCGGCATCGGCATCGCGGAACGGCAGGCCAAGCCGCGCCGCCAGCCGCCGGCCGATCGAGGTCTTGCCGGCGCCCATCAGGCCGACCAGCACGATGCTGCGTCCGACGAGCGCTTCCGGCTGCGGAACAGTATTCGTGAGCGCGGTGTTGCGTGTCATGGCGGCGGACGCTAGCACACGGTGCGCCGGACAGGCCAAGGCGCTGCAGGAGTCGGTGGAACAGACGATGATCCGCATCTTTCTGATCGTCGTCGCGGCGGGGCTGGTGATCCTCGGTGCCACGGTGGTGTTCCTGGGATCGTATCCGCCCAACCCGACGCCGCACCCGGTGGAGAAGGTGCTGCCGAACGACAAGTTCCAGAGCCACTGAGTGGACCGCCACGTCGAGGCGTTCCTGGAGATGCTGGCCGCCGAACGCGGAGCGGCGCGCAACACACTGCTGGCCTATCAGGCCGATTTCGACGACTTTGCCGCATTTGCCGCCGCGCGCGGCCAGCCGCCGGCGCGTTGCGATGCGCCGCTGTTGCAGGCCTACATGGCCAGCCTGCAACGCGCCGGACTCGCCGCCCGCACGGCGTCGCGGCGGCTGTCGGCGCTGCGGCAGTTCCACCGCTTCCTGCTGCGTGAAGGCGTGCGCAGCGATGATCCGACCACGCTGCTCGATGCGCCGCGCCTGCCAAGGACGCTGCCGAAGTATCTGAGCGAGCAGGAGGTGGAGGCGCTGCTGGACGCGGCGAAACGGATGCCTGGCCGGCGGGGCGCGGTCGCACGGGCGGCGCTGGAGATCCTCTATGCGACCGGGCTGCGTGTGTCGGAGCTGCTGGCGTTGCCGCGCCGCGCGCTGGCGGGAGACGCCGCGGTGCTGCTGATCCGCGGCAAGGGCGGCAAGGAGCGGATCGTGCCGTTGTCCGATACCGCCAAGGAGGCTGCTGCCGCGTTGGTCGCGCAGCAGGACCACGGCGTGCGGCATCTCTTTCCCGGACGTGATCCGCGCCGCGCGTTGACGCGACAGGCGTTCTTCCTGCTGCTCAAGCAGGTGGCGCTGGAGGCGGGGTTGGATCCCGCGCGCGTGTCGCCGCATGTGCTGCGGCATTCGTTCGCCTCGCACCTGCTGGCGCATGGCGCCGACCTGCGCAGCCTGCAATTGCTGCTGGGGCATGCGGATATCGCCACGACGCAGATCTACACGCATGTGCTGGCGGAACGGCTGCAGCGACTGGTCGAGGCACATCATCCGCTGGCGCGACGACGGTCGGAGTAACAACCCGACTGCCTTGACACGCGCGCGCAATGCCACAAGCCTACAGAAGCCAATCGAGTTCGAGTTGTCGTGGCGGCATCGGCCGCGCGGGGCGCACCGGTGGCCGCCGGCCTGTTCCGTAGGGGGAGGATCGGGCGATGGGCATGTACCTGAGCGAGCAAGAACGCAGGCATTTGCGGCCGGCCGAAACGGCAGCCTTCGGATCGCCGGTGCCGACGCAGGTGATCTCCAATGGCGAGTTCAATCCGCTGCCACAAACGCCGCGCCAGCGCCGGGTCGAGGCGCGGATAGCCGAGCTTGCGGAGGCGAATGGGCGCAAACTCGGCATGGACCGGCGCAGTTTCCTGCGCAGTGCCTGCGGCATGGCAACCGCCTTCGTGGCGATGAACGAGGTTCACGGACCTTTGTTCCAGGTGGAGCGCGCGGAGGCCGCACAGCCCGACGCGGCGGCTTCGCGTGCGGCGGGTCTGTCCCATCAGTTCGTGTTTGACGACCAGCTCCATTTCGTCCGTGACGATTACCCGTGGGACGGAATCGCGGATCTGGCAAAATACGCTGCCGCACACTGGAATACTGCGATGCGAAGCGATCCTGTCGGCCTTGGGATCGATCGCTACAAGTTCGACAATTTCCTCAAGGAGGTCTATTTCGACAGCGATACGCGCGTCGGGTTGCTGAGCGGCGCGCCGTTCGACGATCCTAACAACTGGTTCCTTTCGAACGACCAGATCAGGCAGGCGGCGGAGACGGTGAACAGCGTAGCCGGGCGGCAGCGCCTGCTGTTTCACTCGCTGTTCACGCCGAAGCAGCCTGGCTGGCTGGACGAGGTGGATCGCTGCATCGCGTCGGTACGGCCGACCAGCTGGAAAGGCTACACGATCGGCGATCCGCTTTCGCCGCGGACAACGAAATATCCCTGGCGCCTGGATGATGCGGACCTGATGAGCCCGTTCTATGACAGGATCACCAAGGCCGGCATCACCACCGTGTGCATCCACAAGGGTCTGATGCCGAAGGACTACGCATCCTCGATCCCCGGCGGCGCATGGCGCTATGCCAATGCGGACGATGTCGGACCCGCGGCAAAGCAATGGCCACAGATCGACTTCGTCATCTATCATTCGGCACTGCGTGCGTTCCTCGAGGATCCCCAGGGGGAACTCGACAAGTTCGAGCAGACCGGGAAAATCGACTGGGTCTCCGATCTTGCCCAGATTCCGGAAAAGTTCGGTGTCAATAACGTGTATTGCGACCTCGGCACGTCCTTTGCGATCTCGGCGGTGACCAATCCGCGCTTCTGCGCGGCGATGCTAGGCACCTTGATCAAGGGGCTGGGACACGAGCATGTGTTCTGGGGAACCGATTCAGTGTGGTATGGCTCGCCGCAGTGGCAGATCGAGGCGTTCCGGCGACTTGAAATCCCTGAGGACATGCAGAAACGCTTTGGCTTCGCGCCGCTGGGTCCGGCGAATGGACCGGTGAAGAGCGACATTCTTGGCTACAACGCAGCGCGTCACTATCGGCTCGAGCTCGCCGCCGATCTGGACCATGACGGCATTGGGCGGATCAAGGCCGCCTATCTGGACGACGGGCGGATGCGCAGCAACCTAGCCTACGGCTACGTCGTACCACGCGGCTGAACTTGAGGCGGGCCGCAATGGCGTCGAGTGCAGAGATGCCCTAGCAGGCTGCTATACAATCGTGATCAACAATCCAGGGGGACCGTCCATGCGAAATGTGAAGCAAGGTTTGGCGATCGGTGCATTGCTTGCGATCGGCACGATATCAGGGGGTTTGCCGGCTCGCGCACAGCCGGTGGACACCGGTCGGATCGCTGCCGCCAATCCGAACGACTGGCTCACTTACCATGGTGCCTATAACGGCTGGAACTACAGCGGCCTTGAACAGATAAACAACAATACCGTGAAAGACCTCGCTGTGGCGTGGATCCATGTTCCAGGGCGCTCCACGCGCGGCCTGCAGTCGGTCCCTTTGGTGGCTGACGGTGTCCTGTACTACACGGGCTCGTACAGCCGCGTCTTCGCGCTCGACGGCGCGACCGGAGCGGTGATCTGGTCATACTTCCCGGAGCTCGACGACGCGCTTGTGGCACGTCAGACACACTCGCCGTACAACCGTGGAGTCGCGCTGGGGCAGGGCAAGGTGTTTGTCGGCACGGTGGACGGCCGGCTGATCGCGCTCGACATGAAGACCGGCAAGGTCGCCTGGGACACCAAGCTGCAGGACTCGCAGAAGCTCACTGTCGGTTTCACCGGCGCTCCACTCTATGCCAAGGGAATGGTGGTGATCGGCAGCCAGGGCGGCGAGTGGCCTGGGCGTGGCCCGATCTATGGTGTGGACGCGGAGACGGGCAAGGTGAAGTGGACGTTCCTCACGGTTGCTCCGACCGACGAGGCGAAGAAGACGTGGGGCAACGATTCCTGGCGGACCGGCGGCGGCGGCGGCTGGATGCCGGGCACCTATGACACCGACACCAACACGCTGTACTGGGGGACCGCCAATCCGGCACCGCTGTATGACTGGTCCGGCCCCGACTGGAAGACCACCGGCGCGCGCCCCGGCGAAAATCTCTACACGACGTCCGTGCTCGGGCTCGATCTTGATACCGGCAATCTCAAATTCTATCACCAGGAATTGCCGCACGATGGTTGGGATTTCGACAGCGCGGTCGGCGAGTTCGTGCAGATCAACCGGGACGGTCAGAAGTACATCGTGCATCCCAACAAGGGCGGTTTCATCTTCGTCTATGACAACAATCTCAAGGTCAAGAACGTCTATCCGATCGTGAGCAACATCAACTTCGTCAAGTCGATCGACCCGCAGACCGGCGAACTGGTCGGTCGCCGTGACTTCAGCGCCGGCAAACAGGCCGAGCCGCTGTGCCCGGCGATCAGTGGGGGCGTCAGTTGGAATGGCGGGAGCTACAATCCTCGGACCGGCCTCTACTACAAGATCGGCAACGAATGGTGCATCAGCCTCGACGTGACCAAGACGACCCCGGTGACGGAGCCCGTGGTGCAGCTCAATATCGGAGCCAACTTCAAGCTGGTACCGCCGCCGGGCGGCCAGATCTACGGCCACCTCGATGCACGCGACCCAATCACCGGGGCGAAGAAGTGGGAAGTGCGCTTCCCTGAGCCGCCGATGGCGAGCGTGCTTTCGACCGGTGGCAATCTTGTGTTCGTCCCCGACAGCCGGGGAACCGTTCACGCCTATAACGCGGAAACCGGGGCGGAGCTCTGGAGCCATGGCGATGGTCTCGGCCACCAGGGAGGGATCATGAGCTACGCCGTCAACGGCAAGCAGTACATCGCCGTGGTTGCTGGGTTCGGTGGCATGGTGAGCGATGACTTCGCGCCAACCTTCGGGGAGCCTTACAAGAGCATGCCGCGCGATGACGGCGTTCTGGTTGTCTACTCACTGAAGTAGCAGCTAATTGGCGGGTTCCCCTGGCGGCGTCACATCTTCGCCAGGGGAGCTTCCCGACATTGGCGGCGGGCGCGGGAACAAGCATCATGCCCAGATGCTTCGCCTCGTGCCTGCACTGGTTCTGTTCGTCGCTACTGTGCCGCTGGGGGGTCATGCGCAGCAGCCGGTGGCAGCGAATCCAACATCCCCCTTGGACGTGCGGCAACTGTTCGCCACCACCTGCGGCTGGTGCCATAGCGACGGCGGCCGCTCACCAGGCAAGGGACCACAGCTCATGAACACCCAGCGGAGCGACGATTTCATCCGGACCCGGATCAAGCTGGGCAAGGAGGGTGCCATGCCAGCCTTCGGCTCCAGCTTCAATGATGCCGATATCGATGCGATCATTCGATACATACGCAGTTTGAAGCCGGAGCAGGGATGAGCCTGCAGCGATCTTTCCGCGGTCTGGCCAGACTCGCCGTGCTGGCGTTGCTGGCCGTGTCGGGCCTGGCCGGGACAGCCTCCGGCCGCACGCTCGACGCCATTCGCGAGCGTGGCTCGATCAGCCTTTGCGCGCATCCGAACTCTTTGCCGTTCGCCAGCCGCACCGCGCAGCCGCCCGGCTTCCAGCTTGAGCTGGGCAAGGCGCTGGCCGAGCAACTCGGCGTATCGTTGACGACGGAGTGGGTGCTCATCAGCTATCAGATCCCGCGCACCGACTGCGACATCATCCTCGACACCATCGCCGCGGACGACGCTCCGCCGGATTTCGGCATCAAGCTCTCGAAGCCGTATTATCGTGGTGGCGTGATTCTCGCTGTGCCCCCTGGCAGCGCGATCGCCTCGTTCAAGGACCTGGACAGCCATACCAAGGTGGCGGTGCAGACGGGATCGGTGGCTGCCATGACCATCGATCGGCGGCACGTGCCGATCTCGGTGTTCGGTTTCGAAGAGGACATGTTGGCCGCGCTTGCCGACCACGAAGTCGATGCGGCCGCGGTGACGGCGCTGACCGCCGGTTATTACAATCTACTGCATGCCGATCATCCGGTAACTCTGTTGCCACTTGATGAGCAGGAACACGATCTGGTCTGGAACGTGGCGGTCGGCATGCGGCGGCCGGACGATGCCCTTCGCGCGGCGATCGATACGGCCATCGACCGTCTTTCCGCGGACGGCGTGATCGCCAGCATCTATCGCCGTTATGGCGTCGCCCTGCAGCCCCCGCGATAGACAGCGGCGTGGTCCCGGTCACTCCGCCAACGCCAGCGCCGGCCGCCGTGCGATCCGCAGCACCAGCAGCGAGGCGATCAGGCAAGCGGCACCGCTGGCGATGAACGCGCTCAGGTAGCTTCCGGTCGCGTCGCGCATCACGCCGGCGCCGAGTGCCGCCACTGCACCGCCGATCTGATGGCCACAGACGATCCAGGACACGATCACCGGCGCATCGCGCCTGCCGAACACCTCGTTGGTCAGCGCGACCGTCGGCGGGATCGTCGCCACCCAGTCCAGCCCATAGAACACTGCAAAGATCGACAGGCTAACCAAATTGAAGTTGGTGAACGGCAGCACCATCAGCGACAGGCCGCGCAGGCCGTAATACCAGAACAGCAGGACCCGCGGGTTGTAGCGGTCGGTGAGCCAACCGGACGCCGTGGTGCCGATCAGGTCGAACACGCCGATCGCGGCGAGCAGGCTGGCGGCGGTCACCTCGGGGATGCCGTGGTCCATGCAGTACGGGATCAGGTGCGTCGCCACCAGCCCGTTGGTCGAGAAGCCACACACCGCGAAGCTCGAGAACAGCAACCAAAAATCCGGTGAGCGGATCCCACGACCCAGGCCCGACACCGCCACCACCACAGGGTTGGCGGTGCTCAGTGCGGTCGGCGGTTCGGTGCCGGCACCGTACGGCCCGAGCCCGATGCTGCCGGGGCTTTCCGCCAGCACCAGGGTGACGATCGGGATCAATGCAAGGATCACCAGGGCAACGACCCATGGCACGCTTTGCCAACCGAGCCGCTCGGCGAAACTTGCGAGCAATGGCAGAAACACCAGCTGGCCGCTGGCGTTGCTTGCTGCCAGCAGACCGACCACAAGACCGCGGCGCGCGACGAACCAGCGATTTGCCACCGCGGTCGCCATGCCGATCATGCCACCGCCCGAGCCGACGCCCACCAGCACACCCCAGGTGGCATAGAGTTCCCAGGGACGCGTCGCGAACGCGGCACCGGCGGCGCCGATGGCAAGCAGGCAGAGCGAACTCAGTACCGTGCCGCGCATACCGATCCGCTGGATCAGCGCCGCGCCGAACGGCCCGACCAAGCCGCCCAGCAGGATATTGAGCGAGATCGCGCCGGAGATCGTCGCCGGATCCCAGCCGAATGCCTGCTCCAGCGGCACGATCAGCACGCCAGGGGCGGCGCGCACGCCGACTGTGGCGAGGATGACGGTGAACATCAGGCCCACCACAATCCAGGCATAGTGCACACGCCCGACCAGCAGCCGGGCAAGGCGGCGAGGCCCCATCGTCTTCTCCTCCGGGTCTTGTCGCCAACATGACGAGCGTCATATGTTAGTCAAGCGAATACATGACGGTCGTCATGCAATACAGGGATGCGGCGGATGCGTATGACGGTTGAACGGAAGGCGGAGACGCGCGACCGGATCCTCGCCGCGGCGGGCGAGTTGTTCCGTAGCCATGGCATCGACGCCGTCGGGGTGGATGCGATCATGCATCAGGCGGGGCTGACACATGGCGGGTTCTACGCGCACTTCGCATCGAAGGAGGCGCTGGTGGCCGAGATGTCGGCGACCGCGCTGGCGCGGTCCGCGGCGCACTGGGAGCGCATCAGCCAGGAGACCGACCCGGCGGCCGCGTTGGCGCGTATCGTTGGAACCTATCTCGATCCGGCGCATGTCGCGGCGACCGAGCATGGCTGTGTATTGGCCACGTTGGGCCCCGAGATGGCGCGGCGGCATGATGCGCGGCCCGCGATCACCACCTCGATCCGCCGCATGCTCGATGCGCTGGCACATTGCATGCCGCAGCGGCGACGGCAGCGCGCGCTGGAGACGCTGTCGGTTATGGTCGGCGCGGTTGTATTGGCGCGGCTGAGCGACGACCCGCGGTTGGCTGACGAATTTCTGATCGCGGCGCGACGGGCAGCGGGATTGAACTAGGGATTCTGCCGGCAAACTAATCGCCTGGTGCGATCGATCACAGCGTTAGTGGGCTGACCCCTGCACAATTCCCTGGTGCTGTGAATGCTCCTCGGCTAAGAGGCTGGCGAGGGGCGGTCACAGTAGAATAACGATTAACTAACGAAATGGAACCAAACGAAGCGTGACGCCGGTCGATCAGCATGTCGGCCGGCGTATCAGGGGCAAGCGCCGCGCCCTGGGGCTCGGGGTGGACGACCTCGCCGCGGCGCTCGGGGTCGAGGCCAGCAGGATCGAAGCCTATGAGCGTGGCACGGAACGCGTGCCATCCGAGCACCTGATCCGGCTCGGCGAGATCATGGAGGTTCCGCTCAGCTACTTCTTCCCAGCCACGCCTTGCTCAGGCCCGTGACCTCGTCGCAATCCGCGAGCATCAGATCGCAGGCCAGATAAGCCTGCGCGATCAACGCCACGGCTAACTCCCGGCTGCCGTAGAGCAGTGCGAGATCGGCCTCGCGCACGTAGCGGCACGGATCGATCGCGGAGAACTCCGGTGGTCGAATCCCAAGGCAGGGAAGTGCTGCATCGTGTGTGCTCCTTTAGCCACGAAGCGTGGACGCAGGATACCTGCATGCGATCGCATGCGCAACGTTGCCGGTTCGGACAGCCTTCCCGTCTGGGGGAATTGTGCTAAAGCCCGCGCCCCATGCGCCACTACCTCGATTTCGAGAAGCCGATCGCCGAACTGGAGGGCAAGATCGAAGAGCTGCGGCGCATGTCGGAGCCCGACGGCATCAACATCGCGGACGAGGTGGCGCGGCTGACCACGGTGGTGGATCGGCAGCTGCGCGCGACCTACGCCAAGCTGACACCCTGGCAGAAGACGCTGGTGGCGAGGCACCCCGACCGACCCAAGGCGATGGACTACATCACCGCGCTGATCGGCGACTTCACACCGCTCGCGGGCGATCGTGCGTTCGCCGACGATGCCGCGGTGTTGGGCGGGCTGGGGCGGTTCTGTGGCCGCTCGGTCGTGGTGCTGGGGACCGAGAAGGGCGCCGACACGGACAGCCGGGTCAAGCATAATTTCGGCATGGCGCGGCCGGAGGGCTACCGCAAGGCGCGCCGGCTCATCGAGCTGGCCGGCCGATTTGGCCTGCCGGTGCTGAGCTTCGTCGACACCTCCGGCGCGTTTCCCGGCATCGATGCCGAGGCCCACGGCCAGGCGGAGGCGATCGCGCGTTCGATCGAGGCGTGCCTGGAGGCGCCGGTGCCGCTGGTCGCCACCATCATCGGCGAGGGCGGCTCGGGCGGGGCGATCGCACTCGCCGCCGGCGATCGCGTGCTGATGCTGGAGCATGCGATCTATTCGGTGATCTCGCCGGAGGGGTGCGCTTCGATCCTGTGGCGCGATGCGGCGCAGGCGCCGGCGGCGGCGGAGGCGCTGCGGCTGACGGCGGAGGACCTGAACCGGCTGGCGTTGGTCGATACGGTGATCCCCGAACCGCTCGGCGGCGCGCAGCGCGACGCCGCGGCGACCATCGCGGCGGTGGGCGAGACGGTGGCCGCGGCGCTGCTGCCGCTGGTCGGGCTGGACGGCGCTGCGCTGAAGGCGCGGCGGCGCGAGAAGTTCCTGGACGCAGGCCGCGTGGGGTTAACGTAGCGTCGCGCGCCGGTGTACGATGCCGGCCTCGCTGACGGTGGTGAAATAGTCAGCGACAAGCGGATATCGTCGGGTTCTTGCACGCAGGACCTCGTGTCACATTTCGTGGCCGATGAGTTTGCTGACGTGCCGATGGAGAGGAGGAAGCAGGTGAGCGACGAGATTCGAACCGGGACCGGCCCCGTCGCGCGAGCAGACGTTGCACCGGCGCGGCGGCTCGTCCTGATGCGAGTTGGCAGCGCGAATGTTTATGTGGAAGAGGTTGCCGAGCCCGCCGCGATCGACGCGGGCGATCAGGTCCGTCCGGTCGCACCGCCAAGTCCGCACGAGGCCTTCGAGACCGCGGGCGAAATCCTGCGCGAGTGTGTCCGGGTCATCGGGGAAAGGATCGAGTCGCTCGCCGTGGAGGCCAGACCGCAGAAGATCAGCGTGGAGTTCTCCTTGAGCTTCGAGGTGAAGGGCAAGGCATCGCTGATCCCGATCTTCGTGACCGGCGAAACAGGGGCGCAGACGGGACTCAAGGTCACGGCTGAGTGGCAGGCGAAATAAGCAGGGAAGGCGAACATGGCGCCCACCGTGCGCAGCCTTGCTGCCGCCCGCCGCGTAACTGTCCGAATCTGCAACAGCACGGGCGAACATTGCGGCCAGGGGCTGATGCTTGCCCTGGAAGGCGAAGGCACCGTGGTGCTCACGTGCCATCACGTCGTTGCCCGCCTCACCGAGCAGGATCTCCACATCGCTGTCGTGCAGCCGTCAGGCCAGCTCGGCCAGCCGGTCCGGGCCACCTATGATGCGCGGCGGTCGCGCCCGGCGATGGATGCGATCGTCCTGCGTATCCAGGAGACGGGGCCTCCGGAGCGGCCGCTGCTGCACGCCCTGGACCCGCGGACCTACAGTGGCACGCTGCCGGAACGGGCCGTCTGCCTCGGGCATTGGAGAACCGACAGTTTCGACGCACGCCTGGCCTCGGCGACGGGTCTCGACGTGGCCGTGGATGTCCCTGGCTCTTGGCCGGACCCGCCAGGCCGATACGCGCCGCCATTTGTCTTCCGCCTTGCCGATCCGAGCGACGCCCGACCGGGCATCAGCGGATCGGTGGTCCTGTACGAGAACGCGGTGCTCGGTTTGGCGCACTTCTCGCGTCCGGCTGGACCGGACCAGGAGCGCGAGGTCTATCTCGTTCCGCTCAGCGTATGGGCTGAAGGTTGGCCGGCGCTTGCCGATCTCATCGAGCCGCTGATCGACGCGCGGCTTCGAAGTGCCGCCACGGTGAAGCGCGCACGGTCGCTCGAGATCGGAATGGACGTATCGATCGCTGGCTATCGCCCGGAAACCTATGTCGAGCCGGCGGCGCTGGGTCAGGCACGTGCTGCGCTCGCCAAGCATCGCGGCGTCATCGTTGTCGGCCGGCCCAAATCGGGCAAGACGCGGTTGGCCTGGCAGTTGTTGCAGGACAGGCCGGATCTGCTGGTCGTCATGCCTCATGACCCTCGGCCGCCGGGCGTGTATGAGACGTCGAGCCTGGTTGGCAAAGAGCTCGTGCTGTTCTTCGACGATCTTCACCAGTCCGCGCTGTCGGTTGACGTGCCGGAGTGGCGCCGAAGCCTGGAGGTGGCGAGCCAGCAACGTTGTCTCATCGTCTGCACGTCCCGCGACGGCGCGGATTGGAAGCAGGTGGAGAAGTCGGGGGTCTCGCGACTGCTCGACCAACTCGGCCGGGACGCCATCGTCTATGCCAGTCGGGTCGGCGCGGAAGGAGCTGATCTCTCACAAGCTGATGGGTTGAGACTGGCTCAGGCCCTTGGCATCGACCAGGCTGACTTTGTCAAGCGCTTCGATGGCACCCCGGGCTCGCTGACCCTCGATTTGACGGACATGAAAGGTCGTTACCAACGTCTGCGTGACGAGGAGCGGGCGGGAATTGCCATGACTCGTCTGCTGGATGCAGCGAAACTGGTCTATGAGGCCAGTCAACCGCGTCTTCGCGCCCCTGTCCTGCGGGCAGCCGCCGAACGGATTCGCGGCGAAGGCCGGCTGAGCGCCGAGGCATGGGATACGCTGCAGCGTCGTACTCGCGAAGAGGGCTTCGGGCTTTTTGACAGCTCCAGCGGAGATTTCCGGACCTACAAGCCATACCTCGAGGAGTGTGTCGCGTACAGCCCGTCCGTGGCAGAGGTTGAAAGCCTCATCGATATCCTTATTGAATCGAAGGACGCCGACGGCTTGGGATACCTTGGCCAGGCACTGTTCATGCGGATGGGGTCTTTTCCGGCGGCGGAACGTGCATTGCGAGCGGCGATTGATCTCGGCAACAGCGACGCCACGTCCATGCTCGGCTGGGTCATCGCTGATATGCCGGACCGCAAAGCAGATGCCGAAGTGTACTACCACAAGCGGATTGAGGCAGGCCTGGTCGGTGAATATCACAATCTCGGAAACCTGCTTGCCAGCCAGCCTGGGCGTGAAGCCGACGCGGCGCAGGCCTATCGCGACGCGATCAGGTCGGGTGGTGACACGGTTCGGGTATTGTCATCGTGGTCGCTGGGAAACCTGCTGATCAAGCAAGACGGAGGCGAGCAGGAGGCGGAACTCGCTTACCGAGAAGCCAAGGACGGGGGACTGTTCGTGGCGCATCGTGACCTGGCCCGGTTGCTGGCCGGGCGGCCTGGGTCCGAGCACGATGCTGAGCAGGCCATATCGGACGCGCTGCTGGCGATTGCGTCCCAGCGCGTCCAGCTTGCACCCGAAGGCGGCGCAAAGCCCGCCGCGATTCCCGGCCATGTCATGCTCGATGAGATGCGCGGCGAGGTGCTGCGGTTCCGCGGCATTGTGGTTGGCCGACAACAGGGGCGCGAAGCAGAGGCTGAGTCGGCTTATCGTGAGGCGATCGCCCTCGGCGATGCTGACTCCTATCTCGATCTGGCGGCGCTGCTTGCCAACCAGCCGGGCCGGGAACGGGAGGCGGAACAGGCCTTCCACGACGCGGACGCCGCCGGCGTCGAAGCCGCCCAGGCCAGTCTTGGCAGGTTCCTGGCCCGACTGCCGGATCGCGCGGTGGAAGCGGAAGCGCTGATCCGCAAGGCGATCGATGGCGGCCTTCGCACCGTGGCAATCGATCTGGGCAAGCTGCTCGCCGAACAGCCCGGCCGGGCGCAGGAAGCCGAGCATGCATTCCGGGATGCGGTCGATGCGGGCGAGTCGGAGGCGTATGAATGGCTCGGGTACCTGGCTGAACAGCAAGCTGGACGGGAAGCGGAGGCAGAGAGCGCCTATCGAAAGGCGGTGGCCGCCGGAATCGCCGATGCGGGCATGCGACTGGGATATCTGCTGGCGAAGCAGCCGGGACGGGAGAAGGACGCGGAGGGTGTGTTCTGGGGTTCGATCGAGCGGGGCGATCGCCGGGCATGGGAGCCACTCCTTCCGCTGCTGCTGAAGCGTGCGGTCGTCGAGGGCGATCAATCGCTCGACGGCGGCCAGGAGCACGCCATCAGAACGGAGATCGATGCCGGAAACGCGTATGCAGGCTTCGTCCTGGGCGCGTTTCTGGCATTGCAGCCCGAACGGAGCCCAGAAGGCTGCGAATTGGTGCGGAGGGCGGCGGCAGCCGGCGTGGAACTCGCCGCAGATTTCCTGAAGGAGGTTTGCGGCGAGCCTGCCGCTTCGGGGGGCTGAGTGAGCGCGAAGGCCGGACGGCAGTTACGCGCCGCGCGAGACACATGCCGGCGCTCGATGGTCACCGGAAGAAGCTGAAGGACGACTTTATCGCCGCTCGCGGCGACCGTGGCCGCGCTGCCGGACGAAGCGCAGGAGGTCGGCAAGACCTGCGCATTGCGCGACGGGGACGCGCCCGCGATAATCCGGGGCACGGCGCCGGTGTCGCCGGAAAGGCATGATGACCGCCGCACGCGACATGAACCAGACCGGCGACTTCCATCTCGTGATGATCAAGCCGTCGCACTACGACGATGACGGCTATCCTATTCAGTGGGTTCGATCGGCCATTCCCTCCAACACGCTGGCCTGCATGAACGGGCTGGCGGAAGACGCGCGGCGGCGTGCGGTGCTCGGACCCGACGTGACGATCAGGCTGCACACCTATGACGAGACGAATCGGCGGGTGCGGCCGGATCGGATCATCCGCGACATCAATCGCGCCGGCGGCAAGCCGTTGATCGCCCTGGTCGGGGTGCAGTCCAACCAGTTCCCCCACGCGGTCGATCTGGCGCGGCCATTCCTAACGGCGGGGTGGCCGGTGATCATCGGCGGCTTCCATATTTCTGGCTGCCTCGCGATGCTGCCGGCGATGCCGCCCGAGATGCAGGAGGCGCAGGCACTCGGCATCAGCCTCTTCGCCGGCGAGGCCGAGGACAGGCGACTCGACGAAGTGATGCGCGACGCCTGGGCCGGGACGCTGGCGTCATTGTACAATCACATGGACGACCTGCCGTCGCTCCAGGGCGAGCCGCCACCGATCCTGCCGCGCCAGCATGTGCGGCGAACCTCTGGCTCGTTGTCCAGCATCGATCTGGGCCGCGGCTGTCCCTATCAGTGCTCGTTCTGCACCATCATCAACGTGCAGGGCCGCAAGAGCCGCTTTCGTTCGCCGGACGATCTGGAACAAATCATACGCGCGAATGTCGCGCAGGGCATCAAGCGCTTCTTCATCACCGACGACAATTTCGCCCGCAATCGCCATTGGGAACCGCTGTTCGACCGGATGATCGCGCGGCGCGAGGAAGGGATGAACATCGGCTTCACCATCCAGGTGGACACGCTGTGCCACCGGATCCCGAACTTCATCGTGAAGGCCGGACGCGCCGGCGTGCGGCGGGTGTTCATCGGCCTGGAGAACATCAACCCGGAGAACCTGCTGGCCGCGAAGAAGCGGCAGAATCGCATCACCGAGTATCGCACCATGCTGCAGGCATGGCGCGATGCGGGTGCCATTACCTATGCGGGCTATATCATCGGCTTTCCCGGCGACACCAAGGCATCGATCCTGCGCGATGTGGAGATCATCAAGCGCGAATTGCCGCTCGACATCCTGGAATTCTTCGTCCTCACGCCGCTGCCGGGATCGGAGGATCACAAGGTACTGTGGGAACAGGGCGCCTGGATGGACCCTGACCTGAACAAGTACGACCTCAACCATCGCGTGACGCACCATCCGCGCATGTCGGATGCAGAGTGGGAGGCGGCGTATCGCGCCGCCTGGACCAACTACTACACGCCGGAGCACATGCGCACGATTCTCCGCCGCGCGGCCGCACATCCGCTGGGCCGGCCGAAGACCGCGCTGACCACGATCCTGTGGTTCTATCTGATGATCCTGTTCGAGGCGGTGCATCCGCTGGAAGGCGGCGCGTTCCGGCTGAAGTTCCGCCGCGACCGGCGGTTCGGGATGAAGATCGAGAGCCCGCTGGTGTTCTATCCGCGCTACGCCACCGAAACGGTGGTCAAGGCGTGGCGTTATCTCGCGGTGTACCGACGCGCGATGCGCGATCTGAAGCAGGTGCTGCGCGCGCCGGATCGCTGGACCTACACCGATCTCGCCATCGAGCCACCGCGCGAGGACGAACTCGACACGCTCGACCTGTACCAGGTCACCAGCGGTGGTGAGGCGGCGGTGGCGCGTCAGCGGCGCGACGACTTGGCCCGCGCCCGGACAGCGCTCGCGGGCTGACCGCGCGGCCTCGTGGAGCGGGGCAGTGCAACAACGCGCAGGAGAATTGGGACGTCCGCCTCTGCCGAGGCCGCGCGGTGGCTCCCGCCTTCTCCTTTCACTGCCGGAACGCCCTGATGACGGACCGCGCCCCTTCGACGCCGATCGGCGGATACAGGATCGGCAGATTCACTCCCGCGGCTCGAAAGGCAGCGAGCTGCTCCCGACACCGTTCCATGGAACCGATGAGACACACCGCATCGAGCAGGCGGTCGCTCAGTGCATCATTGGCGAGGCCCTGCTCCGCCTTCGCCGCCTCTTCGACAAAGCCGCTTAGACGGAACAAACGCTGGTAGTATGGGAACGTGGTGTAGAGTCCAAGGTTCTGCCGGGCGATGGCACGCATTGCCTCAAGATCGTCGCCTACGAAGGTGGGCAGACCGAGCGTGATATCCAGCTTGCTGTGCCCTGGCACCTTGGCTCGGCCGCGCGCGATCCACGCCTTGCTCTGCGCGACCCGTGTCGCGGGCCAGAACACGGGCATGACGCCGTCAGCCACCGCCGCGGCGAGTTCCACCGCCTTCGACGTCAGCGCCGCCACATAGACCGGCACCGGGCAGGGGGCCGGATGCTGCGGCAGGTGGGTCGCCGGCCCTTCGCCGCGCAGCCAGCTCTGCACCTCGCTCACGTAACGCTGCAAAGCTGTCAATGGCGATCCCATGTCGACGCCGAGCGTCGCGTTGACTGGCTGGTGGCTGACGCCAAGCCCGAGAATCATGCGCCCGCCGGTGGCATCGGCGATGAGCGCAGCTCCCTGCGCGCAGAGATAGGGATGGCGCAGGTATATGCTGGCAATCCATGTACCGACCTTGATACGGCTGGTGACCGCGCCCATGAGCTGGGCGGTCGCCAGCCCGTCATTGTTGACCTCGGCGTTGAAAATCGCCTCGAAGCCCGCGGCTTCAGTCTCGCGAGCGATGCCCTCGATTTCGCTGGCGCGCCACCCGATGCCGGGCAGGATTGCAAGGCCGAGCCGTTCTGCCATCGCTGTCTCCATTTGTAAGAGTGTGTCCCGGCCGCATGTATCGCCGGCAAAAGCGGAACGCTTAGGTGGCATTCCCGACAGGCACGGCCGGATCGGCGGCTGAAGGGGAGCGTAATCTCGCGCTGGTGGTTCTGCAATAATGGCGACGCGTGGGAAACGGCCTGCTAATCGGCTTTGCTGAACCGCGGCAGGTCATTACAGTCGCAGCAGAATGCCCGATGAACAGCGCGTCCTGACCTTCGACCCGACGGTCCTGCTCGACACCGAAGCCGAAGTGATTGCGCGCACCGCGAGTGGGGAAGTTGCGATATTTGCCGGTGCGCCGATGCCGGTCATTCGCGCCGCCTTCCTGCGCCACCTACTGCTGAGCCTCCCCGCACCACGCGAGCCGTGGCCGATACGCTTGCCGGGCGTGCGCATCCACCGTGCATGCATCGACGGGTTGCTCGACCTTGCCGATTGTGCCGGACCAGGCGGGCTGGGCCTGCCTGCGCTGACCCTTGAAGCGTGCGATATCGCCGCACCGATCGACCTAAGCAGCGCGCGCCTGGCGCGGCTGTCCTTGCGCGACAGCCGCATCGGCGAACTGCGCGCGCGCGGCCTGCGGATCGACAGCTCGCTCGACATTTCCGGCGTCACCCCGCTGGCGGATGCAGCCTGGATCGATGCGCATGCCGCGGTGATCGACGGCGATCTGCTGGGCCGCGGCGCCCGCCTGCAGATCCCGCCGCCGCGCCCGGGCATTCCAAATCGCGACGCACGCTATGCGCTGCGCCTGTCGGGGGCGGCAATCCGCGGCAGCCTCGACCTGATGGGCGGGTTCACCGCGATCGGGGGCGTCGCGCTGGACACCGCGCACGTGACCGGCGACGTGGTCGCACGCGGCGCGCGGATCGGCGCCGGCGAGGGCGACGCCATCGGTGCCCAGGCGGCACGGTTCGACGGCGTGGTCATCCTGGGCGACGGGTTCGTCGGCGCCGGCACGATCTGGCTGATGGGCGCCCGCATCGCCGGCACGCTCGACATGAACGGCGCTCGACTGGCGAATCGTGGGGAGGACGGCGGCGGCGTGGTGCTGGCGGCGGACACCGCCGAAATCGGCGGCTCGGTGCTTCTGCGCAACGGATTCGCCGCCGAGGGTGCCATCAGCATGCGCGGCGTGCGGATCGGCAGCAGCCTGGAATGCGACGGAGCCAGCCTCGTCAACGCGACAGGGGATGGCACCGGCATCGCGTTGGCGGCGGACCACGCGGTGATCGGCGGCGCCGTGCTGTTGCGCAATGGTTTCGCCGCACAGGGCGCGATCAGCCTGATCGGCGCCAAGGTTGGTGGCAACATCGAATGCGATGGCGCCAGCCTGACCAACGCGACCGCCGATGGCACCGGCGTCGTGCTCGCGGCCGAGAATGCGGTGATCGGCGGGGCGGTGTTATTGAGGCATGGCTTCAAAGCGCGTGGCGGGATCAGCCTGCTCGGTGCGACGATCGACAGCAACGTGGAGTGCTGTGGTGCCTCGCTGGAGAACTGGTCCGACACGGGATCGCGCGAGACGCTGCGGCTGACCAATGCCGAAATTGCCGGCGACGTGCTGCTGAACATGGGCTTTGTCAGCCTGGGCTATGTCACCCTGTGGGGCACCAAGATCGGCCGCGACCTCGACTGCTCGACGGCGACCTTCATCGGCCCGTCGCCGGTGGCGACCGGACGGTCGATGGCGGGGGCGCTGGTGGCGACCAATCTGACAGTCGCCGGCGATGTGAGGCTGATCGGCGTCACTATGCTTGGGCGGTTCGACGGCGAGGCCATGCAGACCGGCGGCAGCCTGATCTGGGACGGCCTGCGGTTCCCGCCCGAGATCGGCATCGGCGATGCACGCTACGGCTATCGCACGGGGGTGGACGCGCTGCCGCGGATTATGCTGTCGCACGCGCGGATCGGTGCGGCACTGATGGCGCGCGATCTCATCGCGGAGGTGGCCTTGGCCATCGACCTCGGGGGTGCACGGGCCGGCACGCTGGACGATTCGGGATTTCCGGCCGGCTGGGGGGTGGGCCGGGCGAGAGAAGGCATGTTCTGCACCCTCAACCTCGATGGCTTCGTCTATGACCGGTTCGGCCACCTGCCGTCCGATGAAGCCAGCGGCGTTGGCGTGGTGCTGTCGACTCTGAGCCGCTGGGCAGCGCATCGCGGCCGCGGCTACTCGGCGTCCTGGGCCGTTCGTCTGGCGCGTCGCATGCTGCACGTGCAGCGGGCGCATGTACGGCAGCGGCTATCGTGGGTGCAGCGCCAGCAGACCAGCGCCAGCGAGTTCCACCCGCAACCCTACCGGCATCTGGCGAAGGTGCTGCGCGCCCAGGGCCATTACCAAGCGGCCCGCGAGGTCGCCATCGTCGAACAATGGGCGACGCCATCGGCCAATCGGCTCGCCCGCCTGCTGCGCTCGATCTGGGGCATTTGCTTTGGCTTCGGCCTGTCGCCGGTGCGGGCGACGGCGACCGTGCTGGTGCTGCTGGCAATCGGCACCGCTGGCGTGTGGTGGGCCTGGAAGCAGGCCGACGTGCTGGTGATCAATTCATCCTATACGATGACCGAGGTGACCGACTCGCCGGTCTTCCTGCGTCCGGACAAGGGACAAGCCACGGCAGGCGCGCCGCGCTGCGGCGACAACGACATCCAGCCGCTGTTCTATGCCATGGATCTGGTGGTGCCGGTGATGGCGCTGCATCAGATCGACAAGTGCTGGGTGGACACAAGGCCAGGCACCGCCGGTTGGCAGATGTTCTGGTCGATGTATTCGTTCATCGGCAAGCTCGTGACGTCGCTTGCACTGCTCACCTACTCCGGCGTGCTGAAGCCGAAGGAAGAGGTCTGAGGGATCAGCGGAACATCGAGTGCGGTCCCGGCGCGGCGAGAGCGGGCGCCGTGGCGGAGGTCCCATGCGTGGCAGACGGGCCTTGCCCCTTGCGCGCGGCGTCCACCATCCGCATCGTGGTGTCGCCCAGCGCGCGCGACAGCTTCGCGGCGGCGTCCAGCACCATCGGCAGCAGGGCACGTGGCCGCGGCGGGCGCATCCGCATGGTGGGCGCGCTGACCGACAGCACCGCCACGACCTGGCCCGAAGCGTCGCGCACCGGGGCGGCGACCGTGGCGGCGCCGGCGACCACCTCATCGGTCGTGAGCAGGTAGCCGCGGGTCCGAATGCGTTGAAGATCGGCAGCGATCCAGGCGGCGTCGGTTCGGGTGGCCGGCGTGAAGCGCGGCAGGCGCTGGGCGAGTACCTGGGTCTGCACCGCCTCGGGCGCGTGGGCCAGCAACATGCGGCTGGAGCCGGCATGCAGCGGCTGGCGCTTGCCGACCTCGCTATACAGTCGCAGGCCAGGGTCGGCCTGGAAGATGGCGATGGTTTCGCTCTCCAGGCCGTCGCGCACCCGAAGATAGACATTCTCGCCACAGGTCTTGCCCAGAGCGGCGAGGAACGGCATGGCGGTCGCCTCGAGCGCGCCCTGCTCGACCGCTGCGCGGCCAAGCACGCCCCAGCGGGCACCGAGCCGCCACATCCCGCGGGCCTCGTCCTGGATCGCGAAGCCGCGGGCTTCCAGGGTGCGCAGCAGGCGGAAACCCGCGGTACGCGTGCAGCGCGCCTGGTCGGCCAGCGCCGCGAGGGGCGCGGGACCGACGCGCGACAGCGCCTCCAGCAGATCGAGCGCGCGGCCTACCGCAGCGATGCTATAGTCCCGCGCGGGCTTGGCTGGTTGATGCGACCCGTTGCCGGAGCGGGACCGGGCCTTGCCCTTGCTGCGGCTAGCCTGCGCCATGCGTACACCTAAGACATGATACCGCTTGAAACCAACTTAGCACGGGTCGAACCAGTTTGGCACGGGGGCGAGCGACAGGGTGTCAGCAAATAACGCGCAAACCCCTGATCGGCAACAGGGCAGATGCGCGCGGGCCTTGGCACCGACCCAGACCAGGGTGCGAGGGCGGCAGCGGGAAACCGCCGGCACCGTCCTTGTCGCCCCCGTCGGCGTGCGCTAAAGCCCCGCGCTCACGCAGGGCCGGCGGGCGGGGCGCGGGCGTGGTGGAACTGGCAGACACGCCAGATTTAGGTTCTGGTGGCGCAAGCCGTGGGGGTTCAAGTCCCTCCGCCCGCACCACGCGGCGGGTGGTCAACGACAGGGTTCGACAATGCAGGTTACCGAAACCCTCTCCGAGGGGCTGAAGCGCGCCTACACCGTGGTGGTGCCGGCCGCCGACATCGAGAGCAAGCGAGCTGCCCGGCTGGCCAACCTCGGCAAGACGCTGTCGCTGCCCGGGTTCCGCCCGGGCAAGATCCCGCCGACGGTGGTGCGCCAGCGCTACGGCACGGCGGTGAACGCCGAGGTGCTGGAGGAGTCGGTCAACCAGGCCACCCAGCAGGTGCTGACCGAGCGCGGTCTGCGCCCGGCGCTGCAACCCAAGGTCGACGTGGTGAGCCTCGACCCGACCGGCGGAGCGGGCAAGGACCTGGAGTTCAAGGTCGAACTCGAGTTGCTGCCGGAGATCACGCTGCCCGATTTCGGCGCGATCGAGCTCACCCGGATGAAGGTCGAGGTGGCGGCGGACACGGTGGACAAGGCGCTGGCGGACATCGCTCAGCGCAACCGCACCCTCGAGGCGATCCCCGCGGAAGAGTTGGGCGACCGTGGCGCCGCAAAGGGCGAGGTGCTGACCGTCGACTACGTCGGACGAATCGATGGGACCGAATTCCCCGGCGGCACCGGCAAGGACATCGAGGTGGAGGTCGGCGGCACCGGATTCATCCCCGGCTTCAGCGAGCCGCTCGAGGGCATGAGGCCGGGCGAGACCCGCACGATCGACGCCACCTTCCCAGCCGAGTACAGCGTGCCGACCCTGGCCGGCAAGGCCGCGACCTTCGAGGTCACCGCGCATACGCTGAGCCGCGCCTTGGTGCCGGCGCTCGACGATGAGCTGGCGAAGAAGCTCGGGTTCGATGACCTGGCGGCGATGCGGGATATGTTCACCCGGCGCATCCAGGCGGAATACGACCAGATCGCCCGGCTGCGGCTGAAGCGGCAGTTGCTGGATGCGCTGGCGGATGTGGCGAAGTTCGCCTCGCCCGAGGGTATGGTGGAACAGGAGTTCAGCCAGATCTGGCAACGCCTGGAAGCGGATCGGCAGGCGGGCCGGCTGGATGAGGATGACAAGGACAAGGATGAGGAGACGCTGAAGGCCGACTATCGCGCGATTGCCGAGAGGCGGGTGCGGCTTGGGCTCCTGCTGGCCGAGATCGGCCGGGTGAACAGCATCACCGTGGCGCAGGACGAAATGACCCGGGCGATGCGGGCGGAGGCGATGCGCTACCCCGGCGAGGAGCAGAATGTGTTCGAGTTCTTCCGGCAGAATCCGCGCGCCACCGATACGCTGCGCGGCCCGCTGTTCGAGGAGAAGGTGATCGACTTCATCCTGGAACTCGCCAAGGTGGAGGAGAAGACCGTCTCGCTGGAGGAACTCTCCAAGGAACCATCGGTCACGGCGTGAGCGGGGGAGAACGCTCGCCAGCCCTTTGGCCAGTTGGAGTCCGGCCCGGCTCTGCTTATCTATAAGCCTCTCTCCCGACGTGAAGGTGTCCACCATGCAGGATCGCGATCCCGTTGAAGTCTACTCCAACAATCTCGTGCCGATGGTGGTCGAGCAGACCGCCCGCGGCGAGCGCGCCTTCGACATCTACTCGCGCCTGCTGAAGGAGCGGATCATCTTCCTCACCGGGGCGGTGTATGACCAGGTGAGCGCACTGATCTGCGCCCAGCTCCTGTTCCTGGAGTCGGAGAACCCCAACAAGGATATTTCGTTTTATATCAACAGCCCCGGTGGCGTCGTTTCGGCAGGGCTGGCGGTCTACGACACCATGCAGTACATCCGCAGCCCGGTCTCCACGGTATGTGTCGGCCAGGCGGCGTCGATGGGCAGCCTGCTGCTGTGTGCCGGCGCCAAGGGCAAGCGCTATGCCCTGCCGAACTCGCGCATCATGGTCCACCAGCCGTCCGGCGGCGCTCAGGGCCAGGCGACGGACATCGAGATCCAGGCGCGCGAGATCCTGACCCTGCGCAAGCGGCTCAATGAAATCTATGTCCGTCACACCGGCCAGCCGCTGGAGGCGATCGAGCGCCGGCTGGAACGCGACAGCTACATGTCGGCCGAGGAGAGCCGGGACTTCGGCCTGGTCGACGAGGTGGTGGAGAACCGCCCGACACCGGAAGAGGTTGGCGGAAGGGCCTGAGACGCCAGGACGGCGCAAAACCGGGACCTGTCACGGTTCTTGTCCCTTCCGGCCCCCAGGGGGTAAAGTCGCCCCTTGGCTCCCCGCGAGTCCGGGGCAGGAGTACGCATGAGCAAGTCCGGCGATTCGAAAAACACCCTGTATTGTTCGTTCTGCGGCAAGTCGCAGCATGAGGTGCGCAAGCTCATCGCCGGGCCGACGGTGTTCATCTGCGACGAATGCGTCGAACTCTGCATGGATATCATCCGTGAGGAGCACAAGACACACCTGGTCAAGTCACGCGATGGCGTGCCCACGCCGCGCGAGATCTGCAAGGTGCTGGACGACTACGTGATCGGCCAGGACCACGCCAAGCGGGTGCTCTCGGTCGCGGTGCACAACCACTACAAGCGGCTGGCGCACGGGCAGAAGAACAACGACATTGAGATTGCCAAGTCGAACATCATGCTCGTCGGCCCGACCGGCTCCGGCAAGACGCTGCTGGCCCAGACGCTGGCGCGCATCCTGGACGTCCCCTTCACCATGGCGGACGCCACGACGCTGACCGAGGCGGGCTATGTCGGTGAGGACGTCGAGAACATCATCCTGAAGCTGCTGCAATCGGCGGACTACAATGTCGAGCGGGCGCAGCGCGGCATCGTTTATATCGACGAGGTCGACAAGATCTCCCGCAAGTCGGACAACCCCTCGATCACCCGCGACGTGAGCGGCGAGGGTGTGCAGCAGGCGCTGCTGAAGATCATGGAGGGCACCGTCGCCTCGGTGCCGCCACAGGGCGGGCGCAAGCACCCGCAGCAGGAGTTCCTGCAGGTCGACACCACCAACATTCTGTTCATCTGTGGCGGTGCATTCTCCGGGCTGGAGAAGATCATCGCAGCCCGCGGCAAAGGTTCCGGTATAGGCTATGGCGCGGAAGTCCGTTCATCCGACGAACGCCGCACCGGCGCCATCCTGCGCGAGGTGGAGCCTGAGGATCTGCTGAAATTCGGCCTGATCCCCGAGTTCATTGGCCGCCTGCCGGTGGTCGCCACGCTGGAGGACCTGGACGAAGGCGCGCTGATGGAGATCCTGACCAAGCCGAAGAACGCGCTGATCAAGCAGTACGGCAGGCTGTTCGAGATGGAGGGCGTGAAGCTCTCCTTCACCGAGGACGCCTTGCATTCGGTGGCGACGCGGGCGATCGCCCGGCGCACCGGCGCCCGTGGCTTACGCTCGATCATGGAGTCCATCCTGCTGGGCACCATGTTCGAGCTTCCCGGTCTCGACGGAGTAGAGGAGGTGGTCATCAACCGCGAAGTCGCCGAATCGCGATCCAACCCGCTCTACCTCTATGGCAAGGAGAGGGCGGAGAGTTCCGCCTGAGCCGCGGGGAGCGGCTGCTCGCGAAATTGCGACCCTGGATTTTGAGGTCTTGCGCTGCATTGCCCGGCAGCCGATATGCGATCCCGAACGGTGGGTTTCCAATGCCCATCGAGGCGCCTCCCGTGCCGCAAGGATCGCGATAGGTCGGGCGGATTGGGCGTCGACTGTCCATAAGGAGGTCAACCATGACTGAATCCGATCGGCCTGCGCCGGAACCGCAGGGACGTCCGGACGACATACCGCCTGCCCCCGCGCACGGCGACCTGCTGGCCGTGCTGCCACTGCGCGACATCGTCGTGTTTCCCCACATGATCGTGCCGCTGTTCGTCGGACGTGAGAAATCCGTCCGCGCACTCGAAGCGGTGATGAAGGAGGACAAGCAGATCCTGCTGGTCGCTCAGAAGAACGCCGCGCAGGACGACCCGTCGGTCGAGGACATCTATCGTGTCGGTACCGTCTCGACGATCCTGCAGTTGCTGAAGCTGCCGGACGGCACCGTGAAGGTGCTGGTGGAGGGCGGGAAGCGCGCGAAGATCAGTGGCTTCAAGGACACCGACAGCTATTTCGAGGCGTTCGTCGAGGCGATGCCGGACGAGGGTACCGACGCCAAGGAACTGGAAGCGCTCGGCCGCACCGTGGTTTCGCAGTTCGAGCAGTACATCAAGCTGAACAAGAAGATCGCTCCCGAGGTGCTGGTTTCGCTGAACCAGATCGAAGAGCCAAGCAAACTCGCCGACACGGTGGCGAGCCATCTCAACCTGAAGATCGCCGAGAAGCAGGAGCTGCTGGAGATCTCCAAGGTCGGCGAACGGCTGGAGCGCGTGTTCGGACACATGGAGTCCGAGATCGGCGTGCTGCAGGTGGAGAAGCGCATCCGCAGCCGCGTCAAGCGGCAGATGGAGAAGACGCAGCGCGAGTACTACCTGAACGAGCAGCTCAAGGCGATCCAGAAGGAGTTGGGCGAGGGCGAGGACGGCAAGGACGAAAACGCCGAGCTCGAAGCCAAGATCAAGAAGACCAAGCTGTCGAAGGAAGCGCGCGAAAAGGCCGTGCAGGAGCTGAAGAAGCTCAAGACCATGAGCCCGATGAGCGCCGAGGCGACGGTGGTGCGCAACTACCTCGACTGGATGCTGTCGATTCCGTGGAAGAAGCGCAGCAAGATCCGCAACGACGTGGTGGCGGCCGAGAAGGTGCTGGAAGCCGATCACTACGGTCTGGAGAAGGTGAAGGAGCGCATCATCGAGTACCTCGCCGTCCAGGCGCGGTCGCCGAAGGTGCGCGGGCCGATCCTGTGCCTGGTCGGACCGCCCGGCGTCGGCAAGACCTCGCTCGGCAAGTCGGTGGCGCGTGCCACCGGGCGCAACTTCGTGCGCATGTCGCTGGGCGGCGTGCGCGACGAGGCGGAGATCCGCGGCCATCGGCGCACCTATATCGGCTCGATGCCCGGCAAGGTGCTCCAGGGCATGAAGAAGGCGAAGACCTCCAACCCGCTGTTCCTGCTGGACGAGGTGGACAAGCTGGGTGCCGACTGGCGCGGCGATCCTTCCTCGGCGCTGCTGGAGGTGCTGGATCCCGAGCAGAACTCCACCTTCCAGGATCACTACCTGGAGGTGGACTACGATCTGTCCGATGTGATGTTCGTCACCACGGCGAACTCGCTGCGTATGCCGCAGCCGCTGATGGACCGCATGGAGATCATCCGCATCCCCGGCTACACCGAGGATGAGAAGGTGGAGATCGCCAAGCGCCACCTGATCGCCAAGCAGTCGGAGGCGCATGGTCTGAAGCTGACCGAATGGCACATCTCGGATGACGCGCTGCGTGACCTGATCCGCTACTACACGCGCGAGGCGGGCGTGCGGAACATGGAGCGCGAGATCGCCAACATCGCTCGCAAGGCGGTGAAGGAACTTGTCACCAAGAAGACCAAGAAGGTGACGATCACGCGAAAGAACCTCGAGAAGTACTCGGGAGTCCGCAAATTCCGCTTCGGCGAGACCGAGGCCGAGGACATGGTCGGTGTGGTGACCGGCCTGGCCTGGACCGAGGTCGGTGGCGAGATCCTGACGATCGAGAGCGTACTGCTGCCCGGCAAGGGGAACGTGAAGCACACCGGCAAGCTGGGCGATGTGATGCAGGAGAGTGTGTCTGCCGCGCTGAGCTATGTGCGCTCGCGCTCGACCAAGTTCGGCATCAAGCCGACGCTGTTCGAGAAGCGCGACATCCACGTGCACGTGCCCGAGGGTGCCACGCCGAAGGACGGGCCGTCGGCCGGCGTGGCGATGGCGACGTCGATTGTGTCGGTGCTGACGGGCATCCCGATTCGGCGAGATATCGCGATGACCGGCGAGATCACGCTGCGTGGCCGCGTGCTGCCGATCGGCGGACTGAAGGAGAAGCTGCTGGCGGCGCTGCGCGCCGGCATCACCACCGTGTTCATTCCGAAAGAGAACGAGAAGGACCTGGCGGAGATTCCGGACAACGTGAAGAAGCACCTGAAGCTTGTTCCGGTGGCCGACGTGGACGAGGTGATCGCGCGGGCGCTGGTGCAGCGCCCTGTGGCGATCGAGTGGGAAGAGCCGCCGGAACCGGTCACGCCGCCGCCGACGGAGCAGCCCACCGCTTCGCTGCCGCACTGATCTGGTGACTGGGGAAGGCCCGCCGGCCCGCTCCGGCGGGCCTTTCTGCTGTCATTGACGTGACGGAAACCCCGCCTTTAGTGTCGCCCGCCCGGTCGGCCGCTCGTGCCGGCATCGCTCACATCAACGGATCGAGAGGGATTGAGTCAGTGAACAAGATGGATCTCATCGCGGCTGTCGCCGACCAGACCGACTTGCCGCGTAGCAAGGCATCCGAAGTGGTCGATGCGGTGTTCGGCGCGATCGAGGGTGCGCTGAAGAAGAAGGAGGAGGTGCGGCTGGTCGGCTTTGGTACGTTCGCGACCGCCGAACGCAAGGCCGGCACCGGGCGCAATCCGCGCACCGGCGAGGAGATGTCAATCCCTGCCTCGACCACTGTCCGCTTCAAGGCGGGCAAGGGGCTGAAGGACGCGGTGCAGTGACCACTGCCGGGCGGTTAGCTCAGCGGTAGAGCGTCTCGTTTACACCGAGAGGGTCGGCGGTTCGAATCCGTCACCGCCCACCACCGTTCGGAAGCCTTGACCCGGCGGTTGGCGCGACGTAAGTGCTGGCCCCTGTTGCGCGGGCGTAGCTCAGTTGGTTAGAGCGCCGGCCTGTCACGCCGGAGGTCGCGGGTTCAAGTCCCGTCGCTCGCGCCAGTCCTCATCACGGATGTTGGGATCACCGCAAGGGCCGCGGCGTGCGGCAACTCGCTGGAGACGGCAACGTCACTCTGGCATGTGCGCCATCCGTGTCACGAGACGGTCTTGAATGGCGGGCATTCGCCATTGAAATTCGATCGACACGTCCAGGTACGCTATTGGCTCCCTTCGAGCCCGATAGACGGCCTCGACTAAACTCCTATCGGATGAGGCCGATGAACCGATACCAGAAGCCCGAAGTGTGGACACACCGGCGATGCCCATACCGTCATGCCGACGAAGGTCGGCATCCACGGCTTTGCCGCACGTGCGAAGGCAAGTCGTGGATGGCGGGCCTTCGCCCGCCATGACGATGGGCGGCGGCCGGAGAGTCGAGACTTCCGGCTTTTGGTATGAAGTCTCCATATTCAAATACTGGAGCGATCACTTCCAACGGTCCCCCCGGTCTCCGCGCCAAAGACGCCAAGAGGTACATCAGGTTCGGCTGACATCGGACGCTGCACGCCGGATCGAGGTTGTGTAGGTTGAGGTGACGGTGACTGTTTGCGGATCAATCAGCCGTGTTGCCACCGCACCGTACGGGTAAGTTTCGTGCTCCAGCGCCAGCAGGACTTGGCATGTGCGGCATCCATGTCGAGATGCAGTTCTGAATGGCTATTGAAGTTCAATCGACACGTCCAGGTACGCTATTGGCTCCCTTCGAACCCGATAGACAGCCTCACCTGTACTCCTATCGGATGCGCCGGGTGAGCTGGCGTCGCCGTATTCAAACACCGGAACGGTCACTTCCAATACTCGCCCCGGTCTCCGTACCAAAGACGCCAAGAGGTACGTCAGGTTCGGCTGACATCGGACGCTGCACGCCGGATCGAGGTTGTGCAGGTTGATGGTGACGGTGACTGTTTGTGGCTCAATCAGCAGGGTTGCAACCGCATCGTACGGGTAAGTTTCGTGCTCCAGCGCCAGCACGACACGCCCTGTACAGTAGGTCCTGCGACATCCCAGATCGAAAGACTCGCCCGATAGAGCGTCGGGTCCCGATCGCCCTCCCTCCGAAGATTGACGTAGGTGAATCCTCCTGACTGCAGGGGATTCGCTGAATGCCGTCGTGTTCGAGCTCATCGTTGCGACTGCTAGGCAAACCCAGCAAGCCAGGCGTGCGAATGACCTACTGGACATCGCCGCCCCGGCGAGGTGCAAATGACGACCCACGGATACGTTGGCCGTGGTCCATCATCCTAAATCCGGCAGTTGACCGTCCCCGATCGAGAACTCATCCAAGAGCACCTCTTGAGCATCCACAGGGTATTGTTGACAGAAAAGATCAATCGGATCAGTGTCCCGTTCAAAAATCATATCAAAGTCCTGGGTGTAGAATTTGCAAAGCTCCTGCAGCATGGTCATCATATCTCTTGATCCTGTGACGGCCAGCCAGAGAGGATCGGATAGCTCGTTATCACCGTGAACCCGCCTGGAGCGGTAGCACTTCTTTCGAGTACCGCCCTTGCGCCATTGCCTGGCGCTGGGCTGGGTAGGTCGCGGCGCAGAACAGTCCCTATAGGCACATACTGGGAACTGGTGATGGGCCGCGATACTGATATAATCAGTCTGTCCCCGGCTATTGTATTGGCTATCCATGCGCCGATTTGTTCTCGGTTCGCGTCGATGATCTGTTGGGTGATCGAAGTCGCTTCACCCAGGCTCTGACACGTCGACGCTGCCTCCAGTCGCGGATTCTCAGCCAATCGGTTGGCGAGATAGCTCTGGGTCTGTTGACATGCCTTTCGATCGTGTGCCCGCCACTGAGTTCGTCTGAGATCAGGTTCCTTGGCGCACCAGCAGGGGCAGAGCCAGCGGCAAGGCGAATGCCTCCCTCGTCCCCGTCGTGAGCCAATGACGCCGTAACTCGCGCGGGTCAGACAGTAAATTCCATAGCGCCATTGTGGCCGTGATGTCCGGGCTGGCGTAGCCGCCAAGTTCGCCGACAGGCGGCATGCGTCTGTGACCGACGGTGCCCGGTGCTGACGAGTGCTCGCCGAATTCGCCCGAACGAGGCCCTGGAGGCGAAACCGCCATCGTTGGTCCGGCGGTGGCATCCGGTTTTTTGCCAGCTGGTACGGCCGCGCTAACGGTTTCCCTCGCCGCCCGCGCGGGCGAGCGGGCCACAGCGGCTGGGTCCTGCGTCATTCGCCCAAATTCGATCCACGGATACCCCGGCCGCGGTCCGTCGTAGCTGTCGGGGATGAGGATGCAGCGAAACTCAGCGGTATCGCGGCCGAATGCGTTCCTGGGCTGCGGACCTTGGTAGCCATCGGGAATGAAGATGCAGGGGAGCTCCAGACGGTAGCGCCCGATCTGCTGCGATGGCTCACGTGACACGCCGGCCCCCCGATGTTCCTCATATGTTCTTAGCAGATCAACCCACCCTGTGTCAAGCAAATGAGATTTTGGCGCGTCCCGGCGCTGGCCTGCCCCTATGGCGGTACCGGCCGCTTGCGGCTAATCTCCGCCCGCCTCGCGTCGCGACAACCGGAGCTGGCGCAGCCCCTCGGGGCTGGGCCCGCCGAGTGGCGCACGTCGCACGCCTCGATCGATCGGACCCGTCATGCAGCCAGTGCTCTACGGATACCTGCCCGTCCTGGTGTTCATGGTGATCGCCGGCGGCATCGCCTTGGCCATGGTCGGCGGCTCGCTGCTCGCCGCGCGGCAGAAGCCGTATCCCGAAAAAGTGTCCGCCTACGAATGCGGCTTCGAGCCGTTCGACGACGCCCGCCGCCGGTTCGATGTGCGTTTCTATCTGGTGGCAATTCTCTTCATCATCTTCGATCTGGAAGTGGCGTTCCTATTTCCCTGGGCAGTATCGTTGAAGGACATCGGCTGGTTCGGCTTCCTGTCGATGCTCGGCTTCCTTGGCGTGTTGACCGTCGGCTTCGTCTATGAATGGTGCAAGGGAGCGCTGGATTGGGAGTAGCTCGATGAGCGGAAGTACGGCCATCGCCTGGAACCGTGACGCGCTGCCTCCGGGACCGGAGCAGGACGCGGTGGTGAAGGGCATCACCGGCGAGATCGCCGACAAGGGCTTCATCGTCGCCAACATCGACAAAGTGGTGAACTGGGCGCGCACCGGCAGCCTGTGGCCGATGACGTTCGGCCTGGCGTGCTGCGCGGTGGAGATGATCCACGCCTACATGCCGCGCTACGATCTGGATCGCTTCGGCACCATCCCGCGCGCCTCGCCGCGGCAGAGCGATGTGATGATCGTCGCCGGCACACTGACCAACAAGATGGCGCCGGCGCTGCGCAAGGTATACGACCAGATGCCGGAGCCACGCTGGGTGATCAGCATGGGAAGCTGTGCCAACGGCGGCGGGTATTATCATTACAGCTATTCGGTGGTACGCGGCTGCGATCGCGTGGTGCCGGTGGACGTGTACGTGCCTGGCTGCCCGCCGACGGCCGAGGCGCTGGTGTACGGCATCATGCAGTTGCAGAAGAAGATCCGCCGCACGGGGACGATCCTCCGTGGCTGATCTCGCCGCAGCCGTTGCCACGCTGCCTGGCGTTCGTGCCGCGCGTGTCGAGAAGGGCGAGGTCGTCGCCGATGCCGATCGTGACGCGCTGCTTGGATTGATGACCACGCTGCGCGACGATCCGCGCTTCGCGTTCGAGCAGGTGATGGACATCTGCGGCGTCGACTGGCCACAACGTGCCGAGCGGTTCGATGTTGTCTACAACCTGCTGTCGGTGTCGCTGAACCAGCGGCTGCGCGTCATCGTGACCACCGACGAAAGCGCGCCGGTGCCGTCGGTGCACACGGTGTGGCCGGTGGCGACCTGGTGGGAGCGCGAGGCCTGGGACCTGTTCGGCGTCGTGTTCTCCGGTCAGCCGGATCTGCGGCGCATACTGACGGATTATGGGTTCGAGGGGCATCCGCTGCGCAAGGACTTTCCGATGACCGGCTATGTGGAGGTTCGTTACGACGAAGACAGGAAGGCGGTGGTGTACGAGCCGGTGCGGCTGACGCAGGATTTTCGCAGCTTCGACTTCCTCTCGCCATGGGAAGGTATAACCACCTTGCCGGGCGACGAGAAGGTGCACACCGCGCGTGCCGCGGAGGTGCTGCCGCCAGCCGAGACGAAGGCGTGAACCGATGAGCGAGACGACGACACGCACCGTCGAGATCGACAGCCACGCGATCAACTTCGGTCCGCAGCATCCGGCGGCGCATGGCGTGCTGCGGCTGATCCTGGAGCTGGACGGCGAGGTGGTGGAGCGCGCCGATCCGCATATCGGCCTGCTGCATCGCGGCACCGAGAAGCTGATCGAATACAAGACGTATATGCAGGCGGTGCCGTATTTCGACCGGCTCGATTATGTCTCGCCGATGTGCGAGGAGCACGCGTTCGCGCTCGCAACGGAGAAGCTGCTGGGCATCGAGGTGCCGGAGCGCGGGCAGTGGATTCGCGTGCTGTTCGCCGAGATCACCCGCGTGCTGAACCACCTGCTGAACGTGACGACCTATGCGCTGGATGTCGGTGCGATCACGCCCAGCCTGTGGGGGTTCGAAGAGCGGGAAAAACTGATGGAGTTCCACGAGGCCGCGTCGGGTGCGCGGCTACATGCGAACTACTTCCGGCCCGGCGGTGTGGCGAAGGACCTACCGGCGGGGCTGGAGGAACGGATTGCCGCCTGGGCCGAGACCTTTCCGAAGTTCATCGACGACCTGGAGGAACTGCTGACCAGCAATCGCATCTGGAAGCAGCGCACCGTGGATATCGGCGTGATGGATGCCCAGGCGGCGCTGGCGTGGGGGTTCACCGGCCCATGTCTGCGCGCAAGTGGCGTGCCGTGGGACCTGCGCCGTTCGCAGCCCTACGACAAATACTCCGAGGTGGACTTCAAGATTCCAGTTGGCCGTCACGGCGATTGCTACGACCGCTATCTGATGCGGCTCGCGGAGATGCGCGAGAGCGTGACGATCATCCGGCAGGCGCTCGGCAAGCTGCGGCCGGGCCCGGTGAAGGTACAGGACCACAAGTTCTCGCCGCCGAGCCGCGCCGAGATGAAGCGCTCGATGGAGGCGCTGATCCATCACTTCAAGCTGTATACCGAGGGCTATCACGTGCCGGCGGGCGCCACCTACACCGCGGTGGAAAGCCCGAAGGGCGAGTTCGGCGTGTACTTGGTGTCCGACGGGACCAACCGGCCGTATCGCTGCAAGATCCGCGCGACCGGTTTCGCGCTGTTGCAGGCGATCGACGTGATGGCGAAGCGGCACATGCTGGCGGACACGGTTGCGATCATCGGCTCGCTCGACATCGTGTTCGGCGAGATCGATCGATAGAAATGGCAGAGAACAGCAACTCCGATTTCGAGCAGCCGGCAAGCTTCGCGTTCGATGCGGAGAGCGAGGCAGCAATTCCGCCGCTGCTGGCGAAGTATCCAGCGGGCAAGCAGGCGAGCGCGGTGCTGCCTATGCTGTACCTGGTGCAGAACCAGATGAAGCGCCAGACCGGCAGCGCGTGGGTGCCGACCGCGGGGATGGACGAGGTGGCGCGGCAGCTCGATATGGCGCCGATCCGTGTCTACGAGGTCGCGACGTTCTACTTCATGTTCAACCTGCGGCCGATCGGCAAGTGGCATTTGCAGGTCTGCACCACGACGCCATGCTGGCTCCGCGGGTCCGACGATGTGGTGGCGGCGTGCCGCGCGGCGACCGGCATCCAAGGCTGGGGAGAAACCAGTGCCGACGGCGTGTTCACCATGACCGAGGTGGAATGTGTCGGCGGCTGCGTCAATGCGCCGATCATCCAGGTGAACGACGACTTCTACGAGGACCTGGATGCGGACAGCACGACGCGGTTGCTGGATGCGCTGCGCCGGGGCGAACCGCCGAAATCGGGATCGATGACCGGTCGGCAGACATCCGCCCCAGAGGGCGGACCGACCACGCTGACCACATTGCACTTCGAGAGCTGATCCGATGTTGCAGGACAAGGACCGTATCTTCACCAACCTCTATGGCCTGCACGATCCGTTCCTGAACGGTGCGCGGGCGCGGGGCGACTGGGACAACACCAAAGCCATCTTTGAGAAGGGCCGCGACGCGATCGTCGAGGAGGTGAAGGCATCGGGTCTGCGCGGTCGCGGTGGCGCCGGGTTTCCCACCGGCCTGAAATGGTCGTTCATGCCGAAGCAGTCCGATCGACCGTGCTATCTGGTGGTGAACGCGGATGAATCCGAACCTGGCACCTGCAAGGATCGCGACATCATCCGCCACGATCCGCACAAGCTGGTCGAGGGCTGCCTGGTCGCCGGTTTCGCCATGGGCGCATGCGCCGCCTACATCTACATTCGCGGCGAGTTTGCCAACGAGGCGAAGGTGCTGCAGGCGGCGATCGACGAGGCTTATGCGGCCGGGTTGATCGGCAAGAATTCGTGCGGGTCAGGATACGATTTCGACGTGTTCCTGCATCGCGGCGCCGGCGCCTATATCTGCGGCGAGGAGACCGGGCTGTTGGAAAGCCTGGAGGGCAAGAAGGGCCTGCCGCGGCTGAAGCCGCCATTCCCTGCCGCCGTCGGGCTATATGGCTGTCCGTCCACGGTGAACAACGTCGAAAGCATCGCGGTGGCGCCGGCCATCATGCGGCGCGGTGCGGCATGGTTCAATTCGCTGGGGCGGCCGAGGAACTCGGGCCAGAAGGTGTTCTGCATCTCCGGTCACGTGAACCAGCCGTGCAATGTCGAGGAGGAACTTGGCATCCCGCTGCGCGAGCTGATCGACAAATACGCCGGCGGCGTGCGCGGCGGCTGGGACAATCTGCTGGCGGTGATCCCGGGCGGCGCCTCGGTGCCGGTGATTCCCAAGAGTGTCTGTGACGATGTGCTGATGGATTTCGACTCGCTGCGCGATGTGAAGAGCGCGCTTGGCACGGCAGCGGTGATCGTGATGGACAAGTCCACCGACATCATCAAGGCGATCGCGCGGCTGTCAAAATTCTACATGCACGAAAGCTGCGGCCAGTGCACGCCATGCCGCGAAGGTACCGGCTGGATGTGGCGGGTGATGACGCGCATGGCTGAGGGCAGGGCGGAGATTCCCGAGATCGACACGCTGGAACAGGTCACCCGCCAGATCGAGGGTCATACGATCTGCGCCCTCGGTGATGCGGCCGCCTGGCCGATCCAGGGGCTGATCCGCCACTTCCGCCCGGTGATGGAGGAGCGCATCGCTTCTTATAAGGCACGCACGTCTGTGCGCATGGCGGCAGAATGACGGCGCTACGGGCCTCCCCCTCGTCATGGCCGGGCTCGGTCCGGCCATCCACGTCTTTCCTTGCTGGAACCAGCAAAGACGTGGATGGCCGGGCCGAGCCCGGCCATGACGAGGGGGAGGCGTCTGCGGCAAGGAAGTTCGGATAATGGCGAAAGTCACGGTCGACGGCATCGAGGTTGAAGTCCCCAACGGTTCCTCCGTGCTGCAGGCCTGCGAGGCCGCCGGCAAGGAAATCCCGCGCTTCTGCTACCACGAACGCCTGTCGATCGCCGGCAACTGCCGCATGTGCCTGGTGGAGATCGAGAAGGCGCCGCCCAAGCCGATCTCCTCCTGCACCTACCCGGTGGCCGACGGCATGGTGGTGCATACCGACTCACCGATGGTGCGTAACGGCCGCCGCGGCGTGATGGAGTTCCTGCTGATCAACCATCCGCTCGACTGTCCGATCTGCGACCAGGGCGGCGAATGCGACCTGCAGGACCAGGCGATGGGCTATGGCATGGACCACTCGCGCTATGCGGAGAACAAGCGCGCGGTGAAGGACAAGGACCTTGGCCCGCTGGTCAAGACAGTGATGACGCGCTGCATCCATTGCACGCGTTGCATCCGCTTCATCAGCGAGGTCGCCGGCGTGCCCGATCTCGGCGCGACCAACCGCGGCGAGGACATGGAAGTCGGCACCTATGTCGAGAAGGCGCTCGGTTCCGAGCTGTCCGGCAACATCATCGATCTCTGTCCGGTCGGCGCGCTGACCTCCAAGCCCTATGCGTTCGTCGCGCGGTCCTGGGAGCTGTCCAAGGTTGACAGCATCGACGCGCTGGATGCAGTCGGCACCAACATCCGCATCGACTCACGCGGCCCCGAAGTACTGCGCATCCTGCCGCGTTTGAACGAGGACGTGAACGAGGAGTGGCTTGCCGACAAGTCGCGCTTCGCGCTCGACGGGCTGCGCCGCCGCCGGTTGGACCGTCCCTGGGTGCGGCGCAACGGCAAGCTGGAGGCGGCGAGCTGGCCCGAAGCCTTCGCCGCGATCGCCGAACGCATGCATGGCGTGCCCGGCGATCGCATCGGCGCGGTCGCCGGCGATCTTTGCGACGCCGAGAGCATGCTGGCGCTGAAGGATCTGATGGTTGCGCTGGGTTCTGCCAATCTCGATTGCCGCCAGGACGGCGCCCATCTCAATGCGTCCCGCCGCGACTTCTACTGTTTCAACACCTCGATCGCCGGCATCGAGGACGCGGACGCGATCCTGCTGATCGGCACCAATCCGCGCCGCGAGGCGCCGGTGCTGAACGCGCGCATCCGCAAGCGCTGGCTCGCCGGCAACATTCCGATCGGCCTGATCGGCGGTGAGACCGACCTGACCTATCGTGTGCAGCAGCTTGGCACCGCACCGAGCGTACTGACTGCACTGCACGATGGTGCGCATGATTTTGCCAGGCGGCTGCGCGACGCGAAGCAACCGATGATCATCGTCGGCCAGGCGGCGCTGGCGCGGCCCGATGGTGCGGCGGTACTTGCTGCGGCATGGCGTTTGGCGGCTTCAGTCGGCGCACTGACGCCCGAATGGCACGGCTTCAATGTGCTGCACACTGCCGCCGCACGCGTCGGCGCGCTCGACGTCGGTTTCGTGCCGGGTGACAGTGGCAAGTCGTTGGCACAAATGCTCGATGGCGGCGTCGATTTGCTGTGGCTGCTCGGCGCTGACGAATTCGACACGTCGCGCATCGGCGCCAATACATTCGTCTTGTATCAAGGTCACCACGGCGACGCCGGTGCCGCGCGGGCCGATGTGATCCTGCCTGGTGCGGCCTATACCGAGAAGCAAGGCACCTACGTCAACACCGAGGGCCGCGTGCAGCGTGGTCTGCTGGCCGTCTATCCGCCTGGTGAGGCGCGCGAGGACTGGAAAATCCTGCGCGCGTTCAGCGAGATGGTCGGCCACACATTGCCTTACGACACGATCGACGCGCTGCGCACACGGCTCGAACAGGTTAACCCGGTGTTCGGCCGCATCGGTTTCCTGCCGCGCTTCGGCTGCACCGATCAGAGCGGTCCCGCCGGCGATCCCGCCGCATTGTCCGAGGCACCATTCGAGCCGGCGATCGTCAACTACTACCAGACCGACCCGATCAGCCGGGCCAGCCCCACGATGGCCGCCTGCACGGCAACCTTCGCAACCACACCGCTGGTCGCGGCGGCGGAATAGCGCGATGCAATCGTTCCTGTTCGATACCGACATCGGCCGGGTGATCCTGACCTTCGTCGAGGCGCTGGCGCTGCTGGTGCCGCTGCTGATCGGCGTCGCGTATCTGACCTACGCTGAACGCAAGGTCCTGGCGGCGATGCAGCTTCGCAAGGGACCGAACGTGGTGGGCTGGTTCGGCCTGTTGCAGCCATTCGCCGACGCGCTGAAGATGCTCATGAAGGAGACGATCATCCCGGCGGGTTCCAACCGGCTGCTGTTCCTGATGGCGCCGATGCTGACCTTTGGCCTGGCAATGATCGCCTGGGCGGTGATCCCGGTGAACGAAGGCTGGGCGATCGCCGACATCAATGTCGGCATCCTCTATCTGTTCGCGATCAGCTCGCTCGGTGTCTACGGCATCATCATCGCCGGCTGGGCGTCCAATTCGAAATACGCCTTCCTTGGTGCGATGCGCAGCGCGGCGCAGATGGTAAGCTACGAAGTCTCCATCGGCTTCGTCATGGTGTCGGTGCTGCTTTGCGTCGGCAGCCTGAATCTGACCGACATCGTGCTGGCACAGAAGACGGTGTGGTTCTGCCTGCCACTGTTCCCGATGTTCGTCGTGTTCTTCATCTCCGGGCTCGCCGAGACCAACCGCTCGCCCTTCGATCTGCCCGAAGGCGAGAGCGAGATTGTCGCCGGGTTCTTCGTCGAATACAGCGCGATGGCATTTGCGCTGTTCTTCCTCGGCGAATACGCCAACATGATCCTGATGAGCGGGATGACCACCATCCTGTTCCTCGGCGGCTGGTTGGCACCGTTCGGCATCCTGCCGCAGCTGGGACCGATCTGGTTTATCCTGAAGGTCTGCTTCTGTCTTTTCATGTTCCTGTGGGTGCGGGCGACATTTCCGCGCTATCGCTATGACCAGTTGATGCGGCTTGGCTGGAAGGTATTCCTGCCGTTCTCGCTGATCTGGCTGACGCTGACCGCCGGCGCCCTGATGCTGTTCGGATGGCTGCCCAATGCGTAGCGCTACCTCCCAGTCCCCGTCATGGCCGGCCTTGTGCCGGCCATCCACGTCTTCGTTGCGCGCGACAAAGCAAGACGTGGATGGCCGGACCAAGCCCGGCCATGACGCCATGTCGGAGTCCCGCTGATGGCGTTCCTCGACCGCACCGCGCGCAGCATGCTGCTGGGCGAACTCGTCGCCGGGCTCGGGCTGACGTTGCGCTACTTCTTCAAGCCCAAGGCGACGATCAACTACCCGTACGAAAAAGGCCCGATCGGTCCGCGCTTCAAGGGCGAGCACGCGCTGCGCCGCTACCCGAATGGCGAAGAGCGCTGCATCGCCTGCAAGCTGTGCGAGGCGATCTGTCCGGCCCAGGCGATCACCATCGAAGCCGAGCCACGCGACGACGGCTCCCGGCGCACCACGCGCTACGACATCGACATGACCAAGTGCATCTATTGCGGACTGTGCGAGGAGGCCTGCCCGGTGGACGCCATCGTCGAAGGTCCGAACTTTGAGTTCGCCACCGAGACGCGCGAAGAACTGATGTACGACAAGCAGAAGCTGCTGGACAACGGCGACCGCTGGGAACCCGAGCTCGCACGCCGTCTGGAATTGGACGCGCCCTATCGATGATCGCCACCATCGCCTTCTATGTCTTCTCGGTGATCCTGCTTGCGTCCGCCGCGATGGTGGTGAGCTCGCGCAATCCGGTGCACTCGGTGCTGTTCCTTATCCTGTCGTTCTTCAACGCCGCGGCGCTGTTCCTGATCGCGGGCGCCGAGTTCCTGGCGATGATCCTGGTCATCGTCTATGTCGGCGCGGTCGCGGTGCTGTTCCTGTTCGTGGTGATGATGCTGGACGTCGACTTCGCCGAACTGCGCGGCGGCTTTCAGCGTTACCTGCCGGTCGGCGCCACGGTCGGCGCGGTGCTGTTCATCGAACTGGCGCTGGTGCTGGGCGGCTGGAAGTTCGCCCCCGACGTCGCCACGCTGCGCCTGTCACCGGCACCCGCGCAGATCAGCAACACGGCGGCGCTGGGACGGCTGCTATACACGGACTACGTGTTCCTGTTCCAGGCGGCGGGCCTGCTGCTGCTGGTGGCGATGATCGGCGCTATCGTGCTGACGCTGCGTGACCGCAAGACCTCGCGCCATCAGAGCATCCGTGTGCAGACCGAGCGCACCGTGGCAGAGACACTGGAGATGGTGACGATGACGGTGGGAGCGGGGGTCAGGGACGTCGGCATCTTCGTCCCGAAGGTCGTCGAACCGGAGCCCGCGGAGGAAGCGCCGCATGGGCACTGAAGTCGGGCTCGGCCACTTTCTGGTTGTGTCCGCCATCCTGTTGGTGCTGGGCATATTCGGCATTTTCCTCAACCGCAAGAACGTCATCATCATTCTGATGTCGATCGAGCTGATCCTGCTCGCGGTCAACCTGAACCTGGTGGCGTTCTCGGCCGCCCTCGGCGATCTGGTGGGACAGGTGTTTGCGATGTTCGTGCTCACCGTTGCCGCGGCCGAGGCGGCGATCGGGTTGGCGATCGTGGTGATCTACTTCCGCAACCGCGGCTCGATCCAGGTTGAGGACGTGAACCTGATGAAGGGGTGAACGAGTGATTCCTGGAGCCGCGACCGTTCGACCGTCATGGCCGGGCTTGGCCCGGCCATCCACGTCTTCACCGGATGTACGCAGCGAAGACGTGGATGGCCGGG
>Ga0209040_10000042_pt1 | contig 72480 bp, 61 predicted proteins | sample BogFormECP12_OM3_FD_188240 | JGI IMG/M metagenome (GOLD analysis project Ga0209040, IMG submission 188240) | Bog forest soil microbial communities from Calvert Island, British Columbia, Canada - ECP12_OM3 (SPAdes) (version 2) | ecosystem: Environmental > Aquatic > Freshwater > Wetlands > Bog ... | reverse complement strand
CCCGAGGGATGCGCGACCTCGAGGTCATTGCCTATGAGCTCTTTCAGGTTCCGACGCCGAGCGGCCCCAGCGTCCTCTCCACTAATCGACTGGGGCTGGTCTACCGCTAGCCACGGGTGTGGAGATTGAAGAACGTTGGTCGCCCGAGGAATCCACGTGAGCCAAGGCCGTACCCAGTGACACGCGAAGATCGCTCTTTGCCACCGTGGCTATTCCCGCACGTGATGCTTCCGAAGCTGATGCAAACTCGCGACACGCCCACCGGACCGACCCCCCAAACGGAGGCCGGTCCAGATGGGTTATGGCTTACAGCGTGGCTGCTTCCGCCCGCTGGGCATTCTCGGCGTCGGCGATTGCCCAGCTGAGGCGCTCAAGGAGCTGCGCGGCGGAATGGTCGTCGCTGAGATGTATCGAGTAGACCCTCTCGTCCAGCAGCACCGGAGAGGCGTGTTGGGTCGTTGGATCGGTCGTCACGGTGATCCTGGGCATGAAATCTCCCTCGTTGATCTTGGGGGATGTTCGATCCTTCTCGGCCCCCTTGAGGGCGCGGTAAAGCCTGCATGAGATCGTGCTTAGGGTCACGCTCGTAGTCCGCTTCCGCGGCAGCAACACCGGACGCGTAGCGACTACCCTAGGCGGGCCGGTCACGCCGCTAACGGCGCGGAATCTGCAGCGCCGGGAAGCTAATACAGAACTCGCTATACGCCCAGGGCTGGCACGACCTAAGGATGGACGGGTCGCAACCCGACTGCGGTGCGCCTTGTACGCGCTGCGATGGCAGCGTCGGCGGCGTATTCCTTTCCGTCTATCGAGCAGCGCTCTGCTGCGAGCGCCTTGGACGAATCTCAATAGCGCGGACTGAGGCTCGGCAGACGCCTCCTTCCCCATGGCGAAGCAGCAGTCGGAGCGGGCTGTCGCAGACCGTCCAGACGAGTCGTCTAGAGCGAAGCTAAGCGGGACGCTCGCAAATGTCCCAGGGCAGCAGCCAAGCCGACGGAGGCAGGCCGTGAGACCATAGGGAGATGCGACCCCATGAACACGATGGCGCAGCCGCTCACGATCTCGCGCTCAAAGGCGCCGACGATGGACCGATCGAGATCGTCGAATATGACTCTTCTTGGCCCGCCTTCTTCGTCGCAGAGCGTGAGCGGCTGGCCCCGCTGCTGCCTGGCATGGAGATCCACCACATTGGCTCCACCGCCGTTCACGGGCTTGCGGCCAAGCCTGTGATCGACATGATTGCGCTCGTTGACGACCTAGAGCGGAATATCGCCGCTGTCATGCAACGAGCCGGCTACGAGTTACCCGCACGATTCAACGCGAAGCTGGTACACCGCCGCTTTCTGTGTTACCCGACGGCGCACCACCGAACGCATCATCTGCACCTGGTCGATGAGCGCGAGGACCTGGACCTGTGTCTCCGCTTTCGAGATATTCTCCGAAGTGATACCAAACTCGCGGCTGAATACGCCACGCTGAAGCGAGCGCTCGCCGCGCGCTTCCGGGAGGACCGCGAGGGATACACCGAAGCCAAGAGCGCGTTCATCCGGGACGCCGACTCACAGGCTCGAGACCCGGGCCGGCCCGGGTCATGATGAACGCCTGACAATTAGCCCTAACCCGCTCTCGCTGCGGCATCCGGTCTAACAGCCTGGGTCGGGCATCCCCGCCTCAAGGCAGGCGTGCACAGAGGGGTTCTCGGTGGCCCCAGCCTTGAGCGCGTACGCCGAGCGAAGTACCCCATGCATCTCAGTTTCCTCGCCAGTAAGGTCTCCGGGCGAAGTCTCTGCCCCACTAGCAAGCACCGACGGACCCTCTCTTCCAGAACCTCGACATGTCCCAGACAAACGCCGATCCGCTTGACGACCCGCTGCTCTACCTGGGCGTTGCAGACGCCACCGAGCGTGCCGCGCGGCGCAAGCTTCTGCGCTACTGCCAGAGGCACGGCGCGAGCATCGAGCAGTTGCGCGAGGCTGTGCGCGATGACACGCTGCCGACGCTGCCGCTTGAGTTCGCCCTTGCCGGTGGCCGGCGCTACACCCTAACCGCGATCTCGCGAGAGTCCGGCGTCCCCGCGCCCTACTTGCGGGCGATGCTCCTCGCACTCGGACATCCCAACCCCAAGCCGCGGGAGCGCCGGTACTCCGAGGACGACCTGCGAGCGGCGCGCGCACTCGCCGTCTTCCTCGCCGCCGGCCTGCCGCGTGAGGAGCTCTTGGAGGTCGCGCGCGTGGTTGGCCAATCGATGGCGCAGGCGGCAGCCGCGATTCGCCTTTTCATCGGCAACGCCCTGATCCAACCCGGCGACAGCGATTACGAGCTGGGGATGCGCTACGTGGCGGCTGCCGAGCAGCTCGCCCCGCAGCTTGCGCCGGTGGTCGAGCAGCAGTTGCGAATCCACCTTCGCGAGCAGGCCACGCGAGACGTGATCGGGCGCGCCGAGCGCGAAGCCGGAGCCCTCGACCACAAGCGCGATGTCGGGGTCTGCTTCGTCGACCTCTCGGGCTTCACCAGGATCGGGGAGGGCGTCCCCGTCGAGCAGGTCGGTGCGCTCGGCGCGCGCATGGCGGCGCTCTGCATGGAGGTGGCACAGCCGCCGGTCGAACTGGTCAAGACCATCGGCGACGGGGGAATGTTTGTGAGCGCTGACGTCGACGCCCTCCTTGACGCCGCGTGCGCGCTCGCCCAAAGCGTCGAGCATGAGGGCGAGCAGCTCCCGGCGATGCGCGCCGGCGTCGCCTTCGGGCCAGCCGTTGTCCGGCTCGGCGACTGGTTCGGCGCGACCGTCAACCGCGCGAGTCGCCTCGTCGACATCGCCAAGCCACGCACGATCCTTGCCGATGAGGCGACTCGCGCGCAGTCGACGCGCGCGCTGACATGGAAGCGTACGCGGCGCCGGGGCCTCAGGGGCATCGGCGGACGGAGCCCGTTCTATCGGGTCGACATGCCCGCAGCCGAAACGTCCTGATCGGCGCGGATCCAGATTCCAGCCCGGACACGCGAACCGATTAGAGGCATCCTCCGGGTCGACTCCGCCCGCGGGGTCTACTCGTAGGTCGGCGAGAAGATCCACTGGGCGCTCGACTTCCAAGCGTGTCCGCCACACGGCGCGACCCGCTGCGCCTTAGGAACCCAGGCGGGTCTACCTGCACATCAGCCCCGCGTAACGGCTCCTCTCCGGCTTCCGCTCTTGTTTGGATGCAGTGCGCTCGCTGCACGCTCGGTCGGCTCCCGCTGCGGACTACCGCCGCGCGTCCGCGCTCCGACGCGCCAGACGCTCGCTTCGCCCGGCGTAAGCGATCGTGTCGCGAGCCTGGGCCGGTACGCCTGTGGCTCGTCCAACTCAGGCGTCTCGCTGGCTACGCGGGGGGCGCCTGCTTTCCGCGCGAACGAGGGGCCCATGGCTTAGACTCTGAGATGCACGTCGGGAAGCGAAACGAGGGAAGCGGTCGGCATGCCGATGGTCGCGTCTAGGTTCGCTGGCACGGTTCGGGGACCGTGTTGGCTTTGATGGCGGCGAGCACGAGGCGGTCGAGTCCGATCGCGAACCCGATTCCGCGGTCGTAGCCGCCTCCGCCGAGCAATTGGCGCTGTGCGCCAAGCCGCGGCGTCGAAATCTCAAACCCGTCCTGCGTGTAGTAAAGCGTGCGCACGGCGGACGACTGCCCGGCGAGGCCAAGTCGCCGCTCGATGTTGTAAGCGCCGCTCACGTACCATCGCTGGTCGCCTCCGGTGGCCACGCCGACGCTCTCGAGCGGATCTGCGATGTGCTCGCTATAGAGCTCAACGCCGAGCGGACCGTCGTCCCGGGCGCGGGACACTTCGTCGCTGCTGCGCCCGGGTTCTCCGACCAACTCGAGCGATTCCTATCCGCAGTCGCACTCGCTAGGCACGGCGCCAACGTGGGCTAGACCCAGTTCGCTCAGGCTCACGATCCGCCGGTCGTTCACTCCGGTTCTCGCCGCAATGCCCGACCCAGTCACGTCCTCAGGAATCGATCTTGCCTTCGCGGATCACGCCGGTCAGACCGGCCTCTCGCGCCGGCGCGGGAACGGAAGCCCGGCCAGGGCCGCCGTAGCCCCACCGTCGACGGCCAGGATCTGCCCGGAGAGATATGAGGCCTCCGGCTGGCAGAGAAACTTGATGACGGCGGCGATCTCGTCGGCAGTCGCCGGCCGCTGCTGGGGTAGCCGTATCCGCCGGGACTCATCCAAGTTGTCCATCAGCGAGTTGATCATCGGGGTGCGAGTCGGGCCCGGGCAGACGCAGTTGACGCGGATACCTCGCTGGCTGAAGTCGACCGCCCACGCGCGCGTCAGGGCGATGACGCCGCCCTTAGTCGCGGTGTAAGCGTCGCCCTTGGGCATTCCGGCGAGCCCGGCCACGCTCCCGAGGGTGACGATCGAGCTGTCGTCGGCCATCTGGCCGAGCAGTGACCGGACTGTCAGCATGGTCCCGGTCAGGTTGACCGCGATCGTGCGCTCCCAGGCCTCCAGAGAAAGCGTTGCCGGGGATCCATCGGTACCGATCTCCCAGATGCCGGCCGAGCAGATCAGAGCGGCGATCGGCGCTGAAAGGCCGTCTGCGACCGCCTTCAAGGCTCCCTCGTCGGTCACATCGGCCGCCACGAAGGTCAGACCTTCACCGACCGGCGGGCGACGATCAAGCACAGTCACGTCCCATCCGTCGGCCGCCATCAGCCGGGCGCAGGCGAGTCCGATTCCGGAAGCGCCACCGGTGATCACGGCCAGGCTCACGCGATAAGTCCGCCGTCGGCGACTAAGCTTCCATAGCACTCGAGCTGCCCAGGGTCGCTCATCGTCTGGTGAACCTCACGGTTCGGGGTGATCGGGGCCTCGTCTTCCACCTCATGCGACCAGCTCCTCGGTGCCCTGGTGTTCCTCTTGCCCGTACAAACGGTGAATCCTAATCAGCCCCGTGCGCTGTCGCGTAACCCGGACGCAGCTGGGACTTGCCGTGAGATCCGCTTGTCGTCGACCGGCTCGCTTTCGACGAGCGAGACTTCGTTCTCGAGCAGAGTCCCGCAGCCCGGGCAGGCAAACTGACGCAGGCAGACGCGGTCGTCGATGTAGTGCTCGGGCGGGATCCAAACGCGTCCCGTCTGCTCGAGCGGACGCTCGAGCGCGACGGCGCCCGACTTGTAGCCGGCCTCGCCTGTCGCGAGGACGTGCTGGCAGCGACCGCATGCGAGCTCGCCCTCGCGCGTTACAACGACGTTCTCATCGACCCACCGCGCCCCCTCGGGCAGGCTCGCCGCCGGCGGCTCGGGCAGCGCGTCGCGGCCCACTCGCTCTCCGCGTAGCCGCCCGCGCAGCGCGTGCGTAGCGGCCACATCGACGTCCCCGTCGCGGAACACGACCCCGTAGACACGCTCCGCCTCCTCCAGGGAGACGTATCCCTCACGGACGTCCCACGCGATCCGCTCTGGGTCGCGCTCGAGTGGATCGCCGTAGCCGCCACCGCCCGACCAACCGAGGTGGTACACGTCGTCGTGCCCGATCACCACCGAGCCGAGCTTTGGCGGCAGCCACTCCACCTCGCCGCCGAACTCGTCGGTCCCGGTGGGCACCCGCCGCTCAGCGAAGCGCGCGCGCACGCGCGAGTTCCTGGCGAGCTGGTAGAAGCCGGTCCGTGCGGGCAGGCCGCCGCAGATGCCGTCGCCGTTGGGGACCGCGACGCTGAACGCGCTGCACACCCCGCCGAGCGGCCATGGCGTGTCGTGCGGAATCAGCGCCGACTCCGCACCGACGCCGCCGCGAAAGCGACCTGGGCCGCCGCTGTCGCGCAGCTCGCGCCGGAACAGGTAGAGGATCGGGTAATACCACTCCTGCGTCTCGACGTTGGCGATCCGCCCGGCGGGGCTCAGGATCGCCCCCCCGGTGTCGTCGCCATCGCGCCAGGAGCGCGCCCCGATCCCGCCAGCCGCCTGGTCGAGGGACACGGTGACCATCGGGTTGCCGTCCTTGCCCACGCCGGCCAGCACCTGAAGCAGCCACGCGGCGTGAGAGACGCTGCACAGGTTTTGCTTGAGCTCCTCCGGCGCGGCCGACAGCATCTTCGAGACGAGCACGGTCGCGCTGTTGACCCCGACCCAGCCGCCCGTGGTCGTCCCGCCCGACACCGCCGCCGGGAAGCGGGCGGCCGGGATCGTGCCGGGCTCGAACTGGAAGTCGATGACCCGCAGGAGCGCTCCAGGCGCCCACGGAAGGTCGGGACACAGCAGCGGCAGGACGGCGGTGATGATCCCGGCCTGGAAGACCGGCCGCGTGACGTTGAAGAAGCCCGTCTGGGGGTCCGACTCCGAGGCGTCGAACCGTAGGGAGTCCCCCTCCTTCGTCATCGTGGTGATGACCTTGTGGACGCGGCGGTCGCCCGGTTTGGACACCTCGTAGAGATGAAGGTGCTTCCAAGTTCCGTCCGGGAGCTGCGACAGCCGGTCGCGGAAATGCGCCTCGGTCGTGTCGAGGATCCGCTTCATCGTCGTATGAACTGTCGGCGCCCCGTACTGCGCGACGAGATCGCGGATACGCGCCGTCGCCACGTTATTCGCGGCGATCATGGCGCGCAGGTCGAGCGCCACGAGCGCCGGGGTGCGCGAGCGTCGCAGGAAGGCCTCCTCCACGTCGCGCTGGAGCTCGCCGCCCCTCACGAGTCGCACGGGCGGCATGGGCATGCCCTCCGAGAAGACGTCCTCAGCGTCGACGCAGAAGCTGCCCGGATTCACGCCGCCGACATCGACCACGTGGAGCGTGCAGCCGGACCAGCAGTAGAGCTTCCCGCCGACGAAGATCGGGCAGAGCAGCGACAGGTCGTTCTGGTGCGCCGCGCCAACCCAAGGGTCGTTGAGGAGGAACATGTCGCCCTCTTCCATCGCGTCGCTGCGGTTCTCGATCGTCCACCGGATCATCTGCTGCAGGGTCGTGGCGTGAACGCCGAGGTAGTCGCCGATCGTGAACAGGTCGCCCCGCTCGTCGCCTAGCGCCGTGTTGAAGTCGTAGGCCTCGTTCACCACGACCGAGCCCGACACCTTGCGGATCGTGGCCCCGATCTCGGCGTTGACCTGCACGAGCTTGTGCGAGATCACCTCGTATGTGATCGGATCCAGCTCGGTGTCGCCGCGCGCCTCGAACAGCTGGAGGCACGGCGACACGGAGAGCTCGTCCGGGCGCTTGTCGATCACTTCGAACCGCTCAGATCCGGGAACCGGGATCACCGCCATGTCCGCACCTCCTGGTGTGGGTCGTGCATCACGTTTCCGTGATGACGAAGTTGCCTAGGTCGTCGACCGCGAGCCGCTGACCCGGGTGCACCGCCACGGTCGTCGTGGACAACTCGACCACGGCCGGGCCGTCGAGCTCGGCGCCGGCCGCCAGGCCCTCGCCGCGGTACACCGGCGTGCGCGCGCGCTCACCGGCCTCATGCCAGTAGATCGAGCGGATGGTGGTCGGCTCGACCGACATGGACTGTCTCGGCTGCGCTCGCGGCGCGGGCTTCGTGAGGCGTCCGTAGGCGTGCACACGGAAGGTGATCATCTCCACCCCCGCCTCCCGGAAGCCGCTGCCGCGGCCGAACAGCGTCTGATAGGCGTTCTCAAAGGCGGCGATCAGCTGCTCGGGGGCCTCTTCGCCGAGCTGGCCGGGAGGCACAGCGATCACCACCTCATGGGTCTGCATCGCGTACCGCATCTCCACCATGCGCTGGTAAGTACGCTGGCCGGCGGGCACTCCTTCGCGCTCGAGCCGCGCGGCAGCGTCGTCCTCGAGCTGTGCATAGACCGCGTTGATACGCTCGACGTCGAACGGCTCGGCCATCGGCGAGGAGAGCTCGAACACGTAATGGATATCGGCCGAGGCGATGCCCCAGGCCGAGAACACAGAGGCGATCTCGCCGCCTGGGACGATCATCGACCGAAGGCCGAGCTGCTTGGCGTAGGAGGTGCCATGCAGGGGGCCGCCGCCGCCGTAGAGAAACGCGGTGAAGTCACGCGGGTCATAGCCGCGTTCGACCGTCGTCTGACGGATGAGGTCAGCCATGTGGCTGTCCGCCACGAGCCGGATCCCTGCGGCCGCCTCGTCCACGCTCATCCCGAGCGGCTCTGCGACGTGGACCTTGATCGCCTCCTCCGCGGCGGATGCGTCAAGCGCCATGCTGCCGCCCAGGAAGTAGCCCGGATCGATGTAGCCGAGCACGAGATCCGCATCGGTCACCGTCGGCATCGTGCCCCCCTGGCCGTAGCAGACCGGACCGGGCCGGGCGCCAGCGCTCTGCGGGCCGACGCGCAGCCGCGCGCCACCGCCGGACAAGTCGGCACGCGCAACGCTCCCGCCGCCAGCGCCGATCGACACGACGTCCACGAGCGGCAGGTGCAGCGTGTACTGGTCTACGACGGCGCGAGGCGTGATCAGCGGCTGGCCGTCGACGATCAGCCCCACGTCGAAGCTCGTGCCGCCGACGTCGGTGCAGATGACGTTGCGGATGCCGAGCGCGTCGGCGAGGAACTTGGCGCCGAGAACGCCCCCGGCGGGCCCGGACCCGATCAGGTTGATGGGTCGCACCGCGGCCTCGTCGCTGGTCATCGCGCCGCCGTTGCCCTGCATGATCAGCAGGGGCGCCGACAGTCCATCGTCGGCGAGCCGCTCGGACAGCCGCCCCAGGTAGTCGCTCGCGATCGGAAGCATCGCGGAGTTGAACCCGGTTGTGGTCATCCGCTCGTACTCACCCATCTTCGGCGCGAGGGCGCTGGACAGCGTGACCGGGAGGCCCGGAGCCACCTCGCGGGCGATCTCCATGAGCCGCTGCTCATGGACAGGGTTCTGGAACGACCACAGGAGGCAGATGGCGAGGCTCTCGATCCCGTCGTCGACGAGTTCCTGGATCGCCTGGCGGGCGTGATCCTCGTCGAGCGCGACCACGATCTCGCCCTTCCAGTCGACGCGCTCGTGAACCTCGCGCACGAGCCTTCGGCTGGTGGGGATGCGGCGGTCAGGCTTGGCGACGTGCGCGAACTGGTGGAGGCGGTCGCTCGTCAGGCCGGCCGTCCGGCTCGACACGCGGCCGATGAAGATCGTGTCGCCGAAGCCGCGGGTGGTGATCAGCCCGATTCGCGCGCCCTGGTTCTGGAGGATCGCGTTGACGACGATCGTGGTCCCGTGCAGCAGCGCGTCGACCTCGGCGAGCATCGACCCATTGCCTCCACTGGTCTCGGCAGCGTCTCGAAGGCTGTCGATGACGCCCTCGACGAACTCGGGAGGAGTCGAGGACCGCTTGCCGATGGTGACCGACGAATCCTCGCCTATCACCACCGTGTCGGTGAAGGTGCCGCCTGTGTCCACTCCTACGACGAAGCCCATGCTCATTCCTCCTCGGCGGCGCGCATCAGTAGAACACGCTGCCTGCGTCGACGTTGATCGCCTGCCCGGTGATTCCGCGCGCCCTCTCGGAGGCGAGGTAGACGACCATGTCAGCGATCTCCTGGGGATCGAGCAGGCGGTGCTGCAGCGATTCGGCGAGGATGTACTTCTCCATCACGACATCACGGCTCTCTCCGGTGAGGGCCGCCACGCCGTCGAGGACCCCACCCTCCCCCTGCACCAGCAGCGTGTCGACCACTCCCGGGCAGACGGCATTGGCCGTGATCCCACCTATCCCCAGCAGGGCAAACTCTCGAGCGAGAGTACGGACGAGCCCAATGACGGCGTGCTTGGATGCGCTGTAGGCCGAGTTTCCGGGACTTCCCTGCTTGCCTGAGATCGAGGCGATGTCGATGATGCGCCCGGATCGGCGCTCGACCATCTGCGGAACGACGGCCCTGGTCACTCGGTAGGTCCCGACAAGATTGACCTCGAGGATTTGTTTCCATAGCTCCTCGTTGCCAGCCCACGAAAACGCTCGCTCTCGCCCCACGATCCCAGCGTTGTTGACGAGGATGTCGATGGGACCGAGGCGGTCGTTGGCCTCCGCGACGGCGTCGGCGACGGACGGGTTCGACGTCACGTCCGCCTGCAGTCCGATGACCTGCGACGTGGACCGGCGCGCGGCGATCTCCTCCGCGACGCTGGCGATCGCCGGGTTCACATCGACCGCAGCGACACTGGCCCCCGCGGCAGCCAGGGTTTCCACGATCGCCCGGCCGATGCCCTGGTGGCCGCCGGTCACGAACGCGGCCTTGCCGTCCAGCCTCACATCGCTCATCCGATCAGCTCCTTGACGGCCTTGCGGCTGATCTTGCCGACGGCCGTTTTGGGGACGCTCTCCACGAACGCCACGCGGTTCGGGCACTTGTAGCCGGCCAGCTGCTCGCGACAGTGGTCGATGATCGCCGCCGCATCGATCTGGCTCCCCTCGCGCCGCACGACCACGGCTTGGACGACCTCGCCCCAGCGATCGTCGGGCATGCCGACGACGGAGCACTCGAGAACGTCGGGATGCGTGTAGATGGAGTTCTCGACCTCCGTGGGGTACACGTTCTCGCCGCCGGTGATGATCATGTCCGACTTGCGGTCGGTCAGGAACAGGAAGCCGCTCTCGTCGAGGTAGCCCATGTCGCCGGTGTGGTACCAGCCGCCCCTGAGCGCTCTATCGGTCAGTTCCGGGTTCTTCCAGTAGCCCACCATGATGTGCTCACCCCGGACGCACACCTCGCCCACGTTCCCGGTCGCGACCGGCTCGTCGCGCTCGTCGACCACCTTCACCTCCGAGCAGATCCCAGCCTTGCCGGCGCTTGCCAGCAGGCGACTGTCGGCGCCGTCGAGGTGATGATCCTCCACGGCGAGATACGTGATCGGCCCGCCCGCGCTCTCGGTCGCTCCGTAGCCCTGGGCGAAGATCGGCCCGAAGACCTTGATCGCCCGCTTCAGGCTCTCGACGGCGAACGGGCTGCCCGAGTAGTTGAGCGTACGCAGGCTTCTCAGGTCACGCGCCTCCGCGGGCGCGACGTCGAGCAGCCATCCGTAGATGGAGGGCACGAGGTTCATGTGGGTGCATCGCTCGCGCTCGATCAGCCGCAGGATCTCCCCCAGATCCGGGCGGCGGTTGATGACCACGGTGCCGCCCACGAGCAGCATGGTCAGGATCGGCCACCAGGCCACGTGGAACATCGGCAGGACATGGCATGTGGAGTCCTCTCTGGTGAACTCGCCGACGATCACGTTCGCGATCGTCGCCGTCATCACGTTGTGGTGACTGAGCATCACCCCCTTGGGGAGGCCCGTCGTGCCGCCGGTGTACATCAGCACCGCGAGCTCGTCCTGGCGAGGCCCGTCTGCCAGCTCAGGCTCGTGATCGGGCGCCTGCGCCAGCGCAGGCTCGTAGCCGGTGAAGCCATCCACCTCGTTGTCGAGCGATACGCCAAAGCGAAGCCCCTCCACGTTCGCCAGCAGCTCCGTGGCTCGCTGCTCGTAGCCGTCGCCGACTAGGATCGCGACCGCCTCGCTGTCGGCGACGATGTGCTCGAGCTCGGGGTCGCTGAGGCGCGTGTTGAGCGGCGTCACGCTCGCCGCGAGCTTGGCGGCGGCGAGGTAGACCTCGAGATAGCGGGCGCTGTTGTCGGACAGGATCGTGATGCGCTCGCGGGGCTTCAGCCCGAGCTGGGACAGGGCGTGGGCCGCCTGGTTGACCCGGCGGTTCAGCTCGCCGTAGGTCAGCCTTGTGTCCTCGAACACCACGGCGATGCGGTCGCCGTGGCGTGCGGCGCCCTTTCGTGGCAGGTCGGCAAGCGTGTACATCAGCTCATACCGCCCTTCACGCCCACGACTTCGGCAGTCCCTGGAACTGCATCAGCATGTTCCGGCTCATCTCGTTGGAGATCGGCGAGAACTGGATCTGGTATGCGTCGCGTGCGAACATCGAGACCGGGTACTCGTCGCAGATCCCGTAGCCACCGAAGATCTCCGTCCCGTATGTCCCGGCGTGACGCGCACCCTCGGCTGCCACGAGCTTTGCCATTGTGGCCTCCACGTGATAAGGCCGGCCCGTTTCACACAACCACGCAGCCTTGTACGTGAGGTTGCGGGAGTTCTCGAGGTTGACCCGCATATCCGCCAGGTAGTGCTGGAGCGTCTGAAAGCGCGCGATCGGCCCACCGAACGCCTGGCGCTCCTGTACGTAGCGCATGCAGCGCTCATAGATCGCCGCGATGACGCCGACACCGAGCATCCCCACCCCGACGCGCTCCGGGTTTAGGACGGTCATGATCTCGCCATACGCCTCACCGCGACTGCCGATGAGGTTCTCCTTGGGGACGGTGACGTCGCAGTAGCTGATTTCGACGCTGTCGCAGTGATGACAGCTGATCTTCTCCACCGCCTGCATCGTCATTCCCGCGCTCGGTCGCGGGACGATGATGGTTGACAGCGACTTGCTCCGAGGTGCGTCCTGCTCAGTCCTGCACACCGTGAAGACCAGGTCGGCCGCATGCGCACCGGTGATGAACATCTTGCTGCCGTTTATCACCCAGTGGTCACCAGCGTCCCGCGCGACCGTCGAGACCGAGCCGAGTACGTCGGTCCCGCCGGCCGGCTCCGTGAGCGCCATGGCGGTGCGCACGCGGCCTTCGGCCAGGGCAGGCAGGTACGCCTGCTTCTGCTCCTGGCTTCCAAGCTCGGCGAGGAACCGGGCGCCGAATCCGATCGTGGCGCCGACCGCGAGCGCGACGGACATCGAGCGCTTGCAGATCTGCTCGTAGGCAAGCATGTTCGTGGTCAACCCGAGCCCCAGGCCCCCGTACTCAACCGGAACGGTCACGCCGAACAGGCCCAGCGAGGCGAGCTTCTGCCACAGCTCGTCGGGCGGGAAATCGACGTTGGCGTCCATCCAGCGGACGTATGCGTCGCTCAGCTCCTTCTCGCAGAAGGCGTCGAATGTCTCCGCGATCGAGCGCTGCTCGTCCGTGAACGAGAAGTCCACTCAGACCGTCCGATCCGCGTCGGCGTTAGCTGCCCGCTGCTGGCTGACGAGGGCGCTCGGGTCTCGGCGCAGCTGCGCCATCGCGGCCTGCATGTCAGGTGCATGGTTCAGCCACTGGATCGCATCGCGCTCCAGGGCGAGCGCGGCGTCCAGACCGGGGATCTCCAGTGACCGCGCCATGACCTCCTTGCCCATCCGCAGTGCCGCTGGCTTCTTCGCTGCCAGGTTGGCCACGGTGGCGGCGAACCTCTCCTCGAACTCGGCCGCGTCGAACACACGGGTGAGAAGGCCCATCTCGAACATCTCGCGCGCCGTGTAGTCCTTGCGCCCGCTGTAGATCACCTCGCGCGCGCGATGAACGGGCATGGCGCGGGCGAGCCGCACCGTACCGCCCCAGCCCGGGAGAATGCCCATGTTGATCTCCGTTGCGCCAAACGCGGCCGCATCCGATGCGTACAACAGGTCGCACATCAGCGCGAGCTCGAGCCCGCCGGCGATGCAGTGGCCATGCACCTTTGCGACTACGACCTTCTCACACAGCTCGATTGCCTTGCCGATCTCGTAACCGTCGTGGGCAAGCCAGTCGAGAGCGGCTTGGTGGTCGGCCAGCGACGGGAAGATCGTGAGGTCCCCGCCCGTGCAGAATGCCTTCCCCGCGCCCGCGAGCACGACCACGCCGACCGCCCGCTCGTCGCGCACCCTGCGGAAACCGGCGAGCAGCTCGGCGGCCATCGTGCGGTCGATCGCGTTGAGCTTGTCTGGCCGGTTCAGAGTGATCCTCGCGACCCGACCGTCGACTTCGTAGGCGATGGTCGAGTAGTCACTCATGGGTCATCGCGTGCGATCGGGCGGAAGTAAGGCAGCTGGAGGTCGCCGCGAGGGTGCCAGACGACCTCGACCTCCATGCCGATAGCGACATCGGCGGGATCGCAGCCGACGATGCGGGTCATGATCCGGATGCCCTCGGCCAGGTTGACGTACGCGATCGTGTAGGGCAGTTCGTCCGTGAACCTCGGCTCGACCATCGAATACGCGGTCGAGAAGGTGAACACCGTGCCTCTGCCCGCAGACTCGATCCAGCCCAGATCTGGCGACCAGCACTCGGGGCAGAGCTTGCGGGGGACGAAGATCCGCGCCTGGCATCTGTTGCATGCCTGAACGAGGAGCCTGCCATGCCGCGTTCCCTCCCAGAACGCCTCGGTCCACGGCTGGACCTCGGGCAGCGGCTTGGTCAGGTCTGGTTGCGCTGTCATTCCCCCCTGCCCCAGATCGTGACGATGTTGTTGAAACCCGATCCGCCGGTGGAGTTCTGATACGCGAAACGGCAGTCGGGGACCTGTCGCTTGCCGGCGCGGCCCATCAGTTGCCGTGCGGTCTCGACCAGGCACGCGGCGCCCACGCCGGAACCGGTGTGGCCGCGACCGGGGGCGTCGCCGATGGTCGACCAGGCGATGTCTCCGCCGAACGACATGCGCCCCTCCGCGAAGTAGCGAGCACCCTCCCCCGGGGGTGCCACTCCGAGCGATTCGGCCATGAGCGGGTGCGCGAGCGGGTAGGCGATGTAGACGTTCCAGAGGTCGATGTCCTCGCGCGAGAGGCCTGAGCGGGCGATCGCCTCCTGCGCGGTGACCCGCATGCCGTCGTTGAACTGCTGGAAGTCGCGTCCGACGCAGGTCCCACTGAAGTAGCGGGCTGACTCGCCGAGCTTGAAGGCCGCCGGGACGCCGAGTTCCCTTGCCCGCTGCGCGGATACCACGACGAGTGCGGCGCCACCATCGGCGAGCACGTTGCTCTCGCGCTTGTGCAGCGGCGTGTTGATCATCTCAGAGCCGAGAACCTGCTCGACGGAGGGCGGGGGACGGCCGTAGAACAACGAGTGCGGATCGTGCTCGGCCCAGCTTCGCAGCGCTGTCACGACCGATGCCATCTCCTCCGCGGTCGCGCCCGTTTCGTACATGTAGCGGGCCGCGATGAGCCCCATGATGATGTTGTAAGTCGGACCGAAGGGGTACTCCCACTGCATGTCCACGCCAGCCCGGGCGAAGGCGTCGATCTGCTCGGCGACCGGGATCGTCGAGTGCACCGTGACGTGCTGGATCAAGACCGAATCGGCGACGCCCGACGTGATCCATTGTTCGGCGAGGCGAACCGCGTTCGACGACGAGGCGCCCCCGGCGTTGACCATCGCGGAGTCGCGGACGCCCTTCAGGCCCAGGCGCTCGGGCAACTGGCCGAATGCGAGTTCGTTGGCGAGCGTCGGCTGCGCCACCGGTACGAGCGAGACGACGCCCTGGATCTCGTCCTTGCCGAGCCCGGAGTCCCGAATCGCCTCGACGCAGGTCTCATAGACGATATCCCACGGCGTTCGCTCCGGCAGGCGCGCGGTCGGCACCTCGCCGATGCCGATGATCGCGATGTCACCCACGAGCTTGGCCCGCGCCCCGCGTATATGCACTGTGATACGCGACCACTTCGTTCTAAAGTTGATAGTAAGCAGAGGTTTGCTCGCTTGTCAAGCTCGGCCGCGTCCCGTCACGACGGGGGCGCCGTCGGTTCGCCTGATAGACACGCACACCAGATGCAGAGCGATGTGCGACACCTCAAGATGGCCGAGCTCGGCGCTCGCTCCGGTGTACCGGCTTCGACGATCCGCTACTACCTGCGCCTGGGGCTGCTCCCGGAGCCCATGCGCACGGCCAAGACGATGGCCTATTACGGCCCCGAGCACGTGCAGCGGCTCGCCTACATCGGACGCCGTCTCAAGGACGGGGCGACGCTGCGCGAGCTGCGGGCGGAGCTCGCGGGCGACGCGGGGCACGACGCTTCGGAGGTCGGAGACGAGCAGGTCCACTCCAGCCAGCGCGCGCGGCTGATCGACGCGGGGGCAGCCACTCTGCTTCGCATGGGCTTCGAGACCGTGAGCGTCGACGAAGTCGTGGCGCGGGCGGGTGTCGGGAAGGCCGCCTTCTACAGGCATTTCGCCGACAAGCGAGAGCTGCTCGTCGCGTGCCTGGAGCGCGAGCTCACCTCCTACGAACGAGCGGCGCGGAGCCGCCAGCCCTCGCTCGAGCGACTGCTCGGTCATGCCCAGCTCTTCGCGCGCCGCCGCGCACGCGCGATGCTGGCTCTCCAGGCGATGCTGAGGCAGGTCGAAGCGAGCCGGACGAGCGACGAGGAGGGCCAGCTGGAGTCTGTGCGCGCGAGGCTGCGGGCGCCTCTGGAAGAAGACGTCCTTGCCGTCGGCGCCAGCGGACCGGGCGGCGGCGAGCGCCTGCGGGCGGAGATGCTGCTCTCGGTGGCGGAGTACGTGCTGGCTTACGCCGCGAGCGATGGGGGGCATGACGTCGCGGAGCTCGTCCGCCGCGGCTGGCTAGCGCTCCTAGCGCCGGAGCTCAACGGTTCCAGACGGCGTGCGACGGGCCAGGCGGGAGCACGCCGTTGACCGTCTCCGAGCTTGCCGGGCGCTGCGGAGTTCCCGTGTCCACCGTTCGCTACTACCTGCGCGAGGGCCTGCTTCCCGCCGGGCGGCGCCTATCGCGTACCCGCACGCTCTTCGACGAGCAGCACGTCGAGTCCCTCAGGGAGATCAAGTCGCTGCGAGAGGCCGGAGTGCCGATCAGCGAGCTTCGCGCGCGGGCCACCCACGCTGTCGATGCCCCCGACGATGCGGCACTGACGGACGAGCGCCGCAACGAGATCCTCTCGGCCGCTACCGCATGCTTCCTGGGCTTCGGCTTCTCGGGCACGAGCCTGGCGAACATCGCCCGTAGCGCGTCCATGAGCAAGGCGACGCTCTACCGCTATTTCTCCTCCAAGGAGGAGATCTTCATGAGCTGCGCTGAGCGCGCGTTCCACCAGCTCTACGCCGATGTCTGGGCCATCATCAGCCAGACGCGATCTCCCGAAGAGCGGCTTCGCATCCGCTGGTACGCGTTCGTCGACTCCTTCGGTGTCTGGGCGGCGATGATGGACTTGGTCCGCGGACTGGGCGTGGGAGATCCGACGTTCCGTCGCCAGTCGCTGAGGCTGACAGAACTCATCGTTACGCCGATGTCCCGCGAGCTGGCGATGCTCCTGCCCGATTGCAGCGACGCGGATGCGGAGTTCTTGGCCTACGTGCTGATGGGGATGGCAGAGGCCGGAAGTCGTGCTGTCGACGACGGACGCAGGACGGCCGATGACGTCTGGCAGGACATGAGATCGATCCTCGACGCATGGGCCGACGCTCCGCTCGCGGAAATCGGTGCCGACACCGATGCGAGTCCGCCGTCGCGTGCTGGCGAGAGCTCTTGACGCAGACTGTGTGTGCACCGAGCAGCAGGCTAGAGCAGGTGTTCCGGCTTGCCCACGGCACGCCCCGCTTTTCGCCAGCCAAGGGTCTTTTTTGAACTATCGCCGTCGACAGCGAGGCGGGTCGGCCGGCGGGTCGGCCGATGGGACCAGCCGACCCGAGGTCCCGGCCTGTTGCTCGCAGCTACCGTGCGATCTGAAGCCCGGCGCTTGCGGAGATCATCGGCGAGGGTCGTCCATGGACCGTGTCGATGATCTCGGCGCTGTCGATTCCCTGGAGGAAGATGCTTGTGATACCGAGGTTGGCATGGCCGAGCTGGCGCTGGATGACGACGAGCGGGACTCCTTCGTGGGCCATCTCGACCGCGTGCGCGTGCCGGAGCTGATGCGGCGCGAAGCGGCGCCGGACTCCGGCCGCCGCCGCAGCGTGACGTAGTTGCTTGCGAGCTGCCGAGGGCTCCCAGTGCGGCCCGCCGTAGGACCGTGGATCACGCACAGCAGGGCCCCGATCGGGAACCGGGCGCGAGCTTGGAGCCAGGGTTCGAGTTGTCGCCATGCCCAGCGGTCCATTCCGACTTCGCGGCGCTTGCCGCCCTTCCCGCGGCGCACAAGGATGGCGCCGCGGGCGCTGTCCAGATCACTCTCCTTGAAGATCGAGCGCCTCTCCGATCCGCAGCCCAGCACGCCAGAGCAGCACGATCAGGGCGCGGAGCCGTTGCCCGTCGGCGCGATCGCCGGCAGCACGCATCACCGCGATGATCTCCTCAACGGTCGGCGGGTCGGCCGGGTAGTGCTCGCCCTTGTTCCGCGCGGGCGCCCGCGCTGATACCCCGGCATCGTCGCCGGCGAGCGGCGATGGCCAGCGATGTTCAGCAGCACTGATTCCATGATGTCCTCCTCTTGGGCGGATCAGCTTGACAATCTACTGCTGTACTGCCATTGTGAGCACATGTCAACTTTGAAGGACGACCGACTCCAGATCCGCGTCGATCCGGCAGACAAGGCTCTACTGGAACGCGCCGCCGCGGCGACCCACCTGAACGTCTCCGCGTTCGTCGTTCAAGCCGCCGCAGCGCGAGCTGAAGAGATCCTGGCCGAGCGCTCGAGCATCCGGCTCTCGCCGGCAGCGGCCGCTGCGTTCAGCGAGGCGCTCGAACGGCCTGGCGAGGTCAACGACCGGCTCGCGCAGGCGCTCAGTCGCAAGCGCACGTTCAGCTGGCTTGACTGATCTCCGCCGCCCGGCGCTGCTTGACTCGCGGCGTCACGATCGTCAGCAGTTCGATAGCGGTGAACCCGTGCTGGACGACTGGCTGCGTCGATACGCCGGCCAGAACCGCCGCCGCGACACCGCCGCCACCTGGGTCATCGCCGATGCCAACGACATCGTTGTCGCGTACGCGAGCGTCGCGATGACCGGAATCGACCGCTCGGCAGCACCCGAAGCGCTCGCGAAGCACGCACCAGACCCGGTGCCCGCTCTGCTGCTCGGCCGGCTCGCGGTCGACCGCCGCTACGCCAACCTCGGGATCGGCACCTCGCTGACCGCGCACGTGCTCGCCACCGCCGTCGAGCTGAACGAGAAGGCAGCATGCCGCGCCGTCGTGGTCACAGCCCTGAACGCCCGTACCCGTGAGTGGTGGGAACGCCTCGGGTTTCGTCCATTCGACCCCGCAGATCCAGACCAACTCGACCTCTACCTCCTCACCTCGGAGATCGAGGCGACGCTCCGAGGCGCCCGCTAACGATCCGACGTGCTGCCTGTCCGACGGGCGCGAGCGTCAGGTACCGCGCCCGAAACCTCGTGTCCGCGCAGAGCGCGTCGCTCGGAGCGTCAGTCAGATGCTCGCCGTACCGCCAGCGCGGGTATCTGTTCTCGGGTTTGTGGCCGTGCTGTCAGACGCTTACGCGGTATCGAAGATAAATGACGCCGTTTGCGAAACGGCGCTCGTCGAGGAGTTCGAGCTGCGCGCGGAGCTCGTCGGGCAGCGCCCGCTTGCCACCGCCGACCACGATCGGCCCCAGGAACAGATGGCACTCGTCGACCACGCCTAGGGCGAGCGCCTGGCCGGCGAGCTCGGCACCCCCGATCGTGATGTCAGCTTTGGAGGTCTCCTTGAGCCGGCGGACCGAATCGGGGTCGAGGTCGCGCTCGATCCGGGTCCTCGCGCTAGATACCGTCTCGAGGTTCCGGGAGTGCACGATCTTCTCCGCCGCACGCCAGATCTCGGCGTAGTCCCGGATCACCGACGGCTCGGTGCCGGCGCTCACGGTCTCCCAGAAGACCATCGTCTCGTACATCCGGCGACCGTAAAGGTAGGTGCCGATCGGCCGCTCGAGATCGTTGACGAAAGCGTGCACCTCGCCGTCGGGCGCGGCCCAGTCGAAGTTGCCCTCTTTGTCCTCGACGTACCCGTCGAGCGAGGCGATCGCTTGATAGATCAGCTTCGGCATCGTGACGCCAATCGGTAGTAGCGATGCGTTCGTGCGTACACGCTTGGACTATGGATCACAGCATGGCCTGAGCATCAGAGCAAGGCGAGGCCCCGGTCTATCGAAGCCAGGACCCGGCGCGGAAGACGCTCGGTGACCTCCTTCTCGCCAGCAAGAGGGGAGGCGCATCGCCCCAGCTCTCGCGGCTGAGCAAGCGTCTGAACTGAGTCCTCGCTGACGCTCGCTGCGGACGACTTCCGAGCGCGTCGGCTGCGGAGTGCCAGACGCCTGCTTAGGCGGCAGATTGCGGAACGGTCGCGTGTCGATAGGCTCAGTGCTCCGGTTCGTCTCCGTATCGAGTTTGCATCGGCGGGACCTCGAAGCGCCTGAACGACCAGGATCATCCACTATGGCTAGCTGCCGAGGGATGGGCTCGGACTACAGAGTTGGACCGCTGAGGCTTGCTACGCGTTATGGTACGTGGGGCAAGCCAAAACGTTGGGGGGCACCGGCGTGGCGTACATCCGCATCACGCGGCCACAGTCGCTGACGGGATATGTATACGACGCGATCAGCATTGAGCTAGACCTAGGAAGGGATCATCCGCTTGGTCTGATCGCGCACGCGGCGGGTGAGGCCGACGGGTCGTGGCACATAGTGGAGATATGGGAGTCCGAGGACTTCGCGCAGCGGTTCGATCGCGAGCGACTGGTGCCCGCGATCGAAGCCGTCACGGGACGACCCCCACCGCGAAACGCGCCGACCGTCGCGTTCGAGCTACGCGGACTCGTCACGCCATAGCCGACCCACGGACGGTCAACGCCCGTCGATCTGGTCGGATAGCCCGGCGAGGGACAAGCTCAGAGGACCGAGTTGATGGGCAACCGGCTTCAGGGTGCACCCGGGCGGCCTTGCGACGTGCTCCGCGCAAACGCTCGGACGGTATGGGCCCCTGGGGTGTCCGCGCGGGTTGGCGGCAGGGCCTGCCGGCCACGTACTGGCCGGGAGGGAACCGGTCCCGGAGGAAGGGACGATCGAATCCTTCTACCTGCCCGGCGGCGAACTGGAGTTCTTGATCCAGGCCCACGCGCCGTACTCGCTGGAAATGTCCACCCAAGCCCACTTCGTCAATCTCGCGGGCAGCGGCGGCTTCGGCCCAGAGATGATCGCCGAAGCCGGAAAATTCCAAACCGAATCCTACCGAGAGCCGTCGACTGAGAAGGTCAACGTGACGTTGGGCTCGGCATACAGGACGGGCGGCAGGGCCCACTACAACCTCACGCTGCCGAAGAAGTGCCCCAGGGGTGGTTTTCCGATCAAGGCCGAACTGAAGTTCGCAGCGCACGAAGGAGCGTCCCCAGCGCCCGAAGAGCGAGGCGCAGTGCTGCCCGAACAGACGGTGACGGAGTCCTACAAGACTGCCTGTCCGAGGAAATAGTCGCCGGAATCGCGCACTCGCCCCGTTCGGCGCGCCAACAGTGGTATCCCGCAGGCGGTAACGGCGGGGAACCATCACGGCCGCCGGTCCAGTGACCGCCTCGAATCTAGTAGTTGCGGCGGAAGGGCCTCCGGCGCTCCGCGACAGCCGCCTTCGGCACCTCACCTGCAGCCCACACGCGCACCGGCACCTGACCCCTACTCGGCGGGGCATGCGGTTTGGGAGGAGCCTGCGCGACAGTAGTCTCCACTGGCTTTGCGAGGTAGGCAGCGGATGATCGCCCGGCGGCCCGCGCGTAGGTTGCGGCATACGGACTGCCTGACTATCTCGGGGAGGTGCTTTATGGGTGTTCGACTTGCCGCACATCCGCGATCAGGACGAGCGGCGGCTAAACGGGGGGCAGTCGCCGTGACGGCCACGGTGGTGCTTGCTCTTGGTGTCCCCGCTGCCGCTGCGGCGTCCTTTGAACGGGTCAATTTCCGGTACACCGAGGTCAATTCCGAAGGTCCGCCGATACAAGAAGTTGAAGCCCAGGGTGGGCCGCTCGGCGCCGCGTTTGTTCCTGTAGGTTTCGAAGCCAACCTCTCCGCCCGCAGCTCGCTGGTCCACCAGCTGAGCAACCACAGTCCGACTCTGACGTTTACCGGGACGGAGCTGTACACGCTGCCGGGCGGAACGGTCAGCGACCGCGTGAACGGCGGGTTCCACTACTACGGACTGCCCGTGGGCCTAGGCTCGACGTTTACGGCGAAGGGCTCCCTAAACATCACCGGCGGCACCCGGAGATATGCCGGGGCATGGGGTGAGGGCTCATTCCAAGAGGCCGGAATCGTCACCAGCGTCGAACCATACGAAGAAACCGACAGCGGAACCGCTACCTGGAATCTGCACTTGCCTTAGGCGGGGTGCCCAGCTTCGCAGCCGCGCTCACCCGGAGCTGCACGACAGATGGTGGGCTGGTACACGCAGCCCACCGTTACTCCTCGGCCGGGCCCTCCCGCTCAATTCGCGGGGACCCACGCCGCTGACGCGCCGCCGTCGTCGGGCGCAGCGGCTTCCTGGCGCTCGCGCTCGATCGCTCGGAGGGGAGTGGCCGCCGCGTGCGTCGTCTCCTGGGCACGCATGCCGGCCTACGGTTCGTTGGCGACAACGCGTAGGCGACCGCGCCACTGCTCGGAGTCGAACAGAGCCGGCTCGTTCTCTGCGATGAATCGCTCGAGCACCGCGATGAAGCGCCCCGGCGCCTCGAGTTGCGGCAGGTGGCCGACGCCCTCGAAGATCTCGAGGCGGCTGCCGGGAACCGCCTGGTGCGCGTTCCTGCCGTGGTGGATGGGGATCATCGAATCGCGCGCCCCCCAGATGATCAGCACGGGCATGCCCTCGGCGAGGTAGAGCCTGTCGCCGGCGTGGACGCGCTGGCCACCGGTGCCGATGACCGAGCGCAGCGTGGCGAGGAAGGCCGCCCGACGGTCGGGATCGGCGAGCGAAGCGTAGCCGCGCGCGACCTCGGCGACGTCAGCGTTGGGCCGCAGCCCGACGGCCGCCAGGCCACGCGCGAGCGCGGACCCCACGACGCGTCCCGGCCCGGCCGTCCCGGAGATGAAGAGGTCAGCGCCAGGAAGTGCCGCGGCACGCAGCACCGGGCTGACCTCGGGGCCCAGCCCGCCGCTTGAGACGAGCACCAAGCGCTCGGTGAGCTCGGGGAACTGGTAGGAGAACTGCATCGCGATCCCGCCGCCTAGCGAGTGCCCGACGAGCGTCGCACGCTCATGCCCGAGCGCGATCAGCAGGTCGCGCAGTCCGGCCGCGAGCGCCCCGATCGAGTAGTCGCCCGCACCAGGCGCCGAGGCGCCATGCCCGGGCAGGTCGGGTGCGATCACGGTGTGCCGGCGCGAGAGCGGCTCGATCACCGCCTGCCAGTTCTCGAAGGTGCCGCCCATCCCATGGATCAGCAGCAGCACCGGGCCGTTGCCCGCTTGCGCGTAGGTCAGCGGCCGGCCGTGGAGCGTGATCGTCCTTGGCTCAATCGCGCTCATTGCGACGCCCCCGCTACGATCCGCGCGAGCGCCAGCGCGTCCTCCAAGCACGATTCGCGCACACGCTCGGGAGCGATCTCGAACGTCTCCGCGACGCCGGGCGCGGCCTCGCGCACGCCGACGCCGACGCGTGCGAGATGCATCGAGCCGAGCACCTGCGTGTACAGCCGGTTGGCCGTGAAGGCGGGATCGTCGACCGCGAACACGCCGGCCTCGGCGCCGGCGGCAAGCAGCCGCTCAAGCGGCCCGAGGCACGCGGCCATCGACCGCCCGAGGCGAAACCAAACCGCACCGGAGACGCGCTCACGCAACTCGGCGGCTGGCCGCTGCATGAGCGCCAAAGCGCAATCCAGGAACGCGGGGTAGTCCAGACAGAAGTCGACATACAGCTCACAGGCCTGGCGCAGTGCGAGCACAGGGTCCTCGGGCTGGGGCAGCTCGGCGGCGCGCGCCTGCAGCTCGGCGAGGTAGTCGGCCACCGTCAGCACGAAGATCTCCTCCTTGGAGTCGAAGGAGCGATAGATCAGCGCCTTGTTCAGACCGGCCGCGTGCGCGATCTCGTCGACCGGCGCGTCGCGCCGGCCGCGCTCGTCGAACAAGGCTCGGGTGGTGGCGACGATTGCCCGCTCCCGAGCGTGACGACGTTCGCGATGCGTCGAATGCCGCCGGCTTCGCGTGACAGACATTGACGAATCTTACCAATAGTTCTACTATAAGTCTAACTATTGGTTACGACAAGAGAGCTAGGTACCCATGGCGATTGTGGACAGGCCAACAGAGCTATCCGAGCAGACGCTCGAGTCGGTCGAGAAGGGGCAGCGGGCCGCGATCGAGGCGGTGCGGAAGTTCGTCGATACCGTCGATGAGAAACTGCCGTCACTCGGCGACGAGCATCCGTCCACGCGGCAGGAGATCATCGACGCCGCCTTGGAGCTGTCCGACCGACTGGTGCACACCCAGTACGGCTTCCTTCGCGAGGTTGTGGACAGTGCAGGCAAGGCGCTCGGCGCGTCAGACCAAGCGAAATAGGACACGAGCCGAATCCGGGCGCAGTCGCCAACCCCACTGAATCTCGACCGGGAGTAGCGCTCACGCCTCGTATACGCCTACCCTCGGCGTCCCGCCCGGTGGCGCGGTCGGCGGGCCGTGCTGCGCGCTCCGTTGCAGGACCACTGCTCGGATCGCGTTCATTGCACAGCGCCGTCGACGGTCGCATGGTGATGGTCACAGGCGCATCGAGCGGGATCGGCCGTGCGGCCGCGGTCGAGATCGGCAGGGCCGGCGGCATCGTGCTGCTTGTCGCGCGCACGACCGCGAAGCTCGAGGACACCGCTCGCGAGATCGAGGCGTCCGGTGGGGTGGCCGAGGTCTACAGCGCGGACCTCTCCGCCGAGCGGTCGATCGACGACCTGCTCGAGCGGGTGCAGGCTGAGCATCCGACGATCGACGTCCTCGTCAACAACGCGGGCCGTTCGATCCGCCGCTCGCTTGCGCTCAGCTACGACCGCTTCCACGACTTCGAGCGCACGATGCAACTCAACTACCTCGGCCCGGTCAAGCTGATCCTCGGCCTGCTGCGCGACATGCGCGAGCGCCGTAGTGGTCAGATCGTCAACGTGAGCACGCTCAGCGTGCAGACCAACGCGCCACGGTTCAGCGCATACATCGCGTCGAAGGCCGCCCTCGACGCCTTCACGCGCGTGGCGGCGGCCGAGTGCGCCGACGACGGCGTGCAGTTCACGACGATCCACATGCCGCTCGTACGCACGCCGATGAGCGCTCCGACCAAACTCTACGATCGGTTCCCGGCGCTCACGGCCGAGCAGGCGGCGCAGCTTATCTGCGACGCGATCCGCACCCGCGCTGATCACGTCGGCCCGCACTTGGGCGCGTTCACCGAGCTCGGGTACGCGATCTCGCCGGGCGTGGCGAAGGAGGTCCTCGGCGCGGCGTATCGAGCGTTTCCCGATTCGGCGGTAGCGCGTGGGAAGGTCGACGAGAGCGAGTCCGCGTCCACCCTCCAGCGCGCCGTCGCTCAGCTGCTGCGAGGCGCGTACTGGTGAGCGACATGAGCGCCATCGACGCCGCCTGGCTGCGCATGGATCGTCCGACCAACCTGACGATCATCACGAGCGTCATGTGGCTTGCGCGCACGCCGGACTGGCATGCGGTCGAAGAGCTGCTGCGTGAGCGGCTCATCGATCGCTTCCCGCGCTTCAGCCAGCGGGCGGTGGAACCCCGCCTCCGGATCGGCACGCCGCGGTGGCACGACGATCCCAGCTTCGCGCTGCGGCGACACGTGCACCGCCTCCGGCTGCCCGAGCCCGGCGACCAGGCCACGCTCGAGGGGTTCGTGGGAACCCTCCAGTCCACATCACTCGATCGCGACAAGCCGCTGTGGAGCGTGCACCTCGTCGACGGTTTCGGCGACGGCGCCGCGATCGTGTGGCGGATCCAGCATTGCATCGCCGATGGGATATCGCTCGCGCGCGCGCTCCAGTCCCTCGGTGATCATGCGCCCGAGGCCGGCATCGCGCCGGACTTGCGGCAGCCCGCGCCCCCGCTTGCGGCCGCCGCGGGCCCTGCGGTGCCGGCGATGCTCGCGTCTCGCAGGCTTGCAACGGCGATCGCCCGCGAGGCGCGCGACACGTTAGCGCACCCGCGTGGGATCCTCCGCGGGCGAATCGCCGGCGTCGACGCTCAGGCGCTCGCGAGGATCGCGCGTACCGGCTCCGACACGCCCACTGTGCTGAAGGGCCCCCTGAGCGTCCCGCAGCGGACGAGCTGGACGACGCCGATGTCGCTTGACGAGGTCAAGCGGATCGGGCGTCCGACCGGCGCCACCGTCAACGACGTCGCACTTGCGGCGCTCGCCGGCGCCCTGCGCGATCATCTGGCCGCCCGCGGCAGCCTCGTCGAGGAGATCCGTGCGTACATGCCGTTCAACCTGCGCTCGCTGGACGAGCCGATCCCGCGAGAGCTCGGCAACGTGTTCGGCCTCGTCTTCCTGACATTGCCGATCGGCGTCGCGGATCGCCGCGAGCGACTTGCGTGCGTGCAGGAACGCATGAGCGAGATCAAGCGCTCGGGCGAGGGCCGTGTCGTGTTCGACGGGCTGTCCGTGATGGGGATCTGGCCGACTCGCAACGCGCGGCTGTGGACCGACTTCTTCTCGGCGAAGGCGACCGTTGTCGTGTCGAACATGGTCGGGCCGACCAAACCGATTCGCCTCGCCGGCGTCACGGTGGAGGGCATGCTCATCATGGCGCCACGCTCGGGCAGCGTCGGGCTCGGCGTGACGATCTTCAGCTACAACGGCCGCGTGACCCTCGGCGTCAATGCAGATGCCGGTCTCCTACCCGACCCGTCCGAGCTGATGGACGCGATCGTGACCGAGCTGCGCGCGCTGCGGCGTCTTCCAGCCGCGCCCTCCCGAGCCTAGCGCCAGGCGGCGGCGGTGCCGTGAAGCATCGCCGCGCGCTCGGGTTGGCCGCGGGCGGTCTCCGTCGATGCCAGACCCCAGAGAGCCGCCGGGATGCCGACGCGATAACCCCAGCCGCGGCATGCGGTGAGCGCTTCAGAGAAGATGGCGCGCGCCAGCAGCGCGTTGCCGTCCAGGAACTCCACTTGCGCGAGCTGGAGCATGCTCTCGACCATCTCTGGGGCGTCACCGAGATCGCGGCTTACGGGGGGGGCGCGTTGCAGGTGCGAGCGCGTCAGGGCGTATTCGCGACGCGTACGCGCCACGCTTCCCAAATGCCCCATGGTCCTGTGCGGGGTCGGGCGAGCGGCGTCCTACGTAGATGAGGTGTCAGCGTGGCGATCAGGGCGCGGCGCCGCCGTCGCCGAAGCGCCGCTGACGCACGCCGCGACGCGACCTCTCGGAGCCCGGCTAACGTGCGGCGCCGGTCGCCACCATGCCCGGGCCAATCGCGGGCTCGGGTGTTCCCTGCAGCTGCTCGAGCTGCCCCGACATGTCCGGGACGATCGCGACGAATACGTCCGCGAGGGCCGGGTCGAAATGGCTACCGCGGCAACGTTCGATCTCCGCGAGCGCCTGCTCGACCGACCAGGATGACTTGTAGGAGCGCTGGGAGATGAGTGCGTCGAAGGCGTCGCACACCGCGCAGATCCGCGCCGCCAGCGGGATCTGCTCGCCGCGCAGTCCGGCCGGATAGCCGCTCCCGTCCCAGCGCTCGTGATGACAGCGGGCGATGGTCTCGGCCAGCCGAACGAGCGGGTTGTCCGAGTCCGCGAGCATCTGCCCGCCGAACGTCGTGTGCCTACGCACGACCTCCCACTCGTCCTCGTCGAGTGGCCCAGCCTTGAGCAGCACCGCGTCGGGTATGCCGATCTTGCCGACGTCGTGCATTGCGCTGGCGTGGCGGATGATCTCGGCCTCGCGCTCGCTCCAGCCGATCGCCAGCGCGAGCCGCTCGCAGAGCACCCCGATCCTCTTGATGTGTGCACCGGTCTCCACGTCGCGGTACTCGACGGCCTGTGCGAGACGCTGGATCAGCTCGACCTGGCTTTCCTGGAGCCGGCGCGAGAAGCGGTTGCGCTCGATGAACGCCGCCACGTAGCTTGCGGCGATCATCGCGACGGCGCCGACCGCTAGTGCGAGCAGGGGATAGACGAGGTTGAGGACCACACCCGCACCGAAGGCCATCTGGGCGGCCAGCAGATAGGCGCCCGCCGCGACCAGCGCCGCCAGCCCCGCCACCAAAGGCCTGGTGCGCAGCGCGACGAGTGGGGCCAGCAGGCCCGCCGCCAGTACGGCAAGCAGCGCCGCCCAGCCCGGGACGTCCCGCATCGGGTTGCCGTGCAGGGCGGTCCAAATCGCGTTCGCCTGGATCTCCGGGCCGGCCATCGGGTTCGACGTGGAGGTGGACGTGGGGTGGACGTCCTGCAGCGTCGGCGCCGACGCACCCACGACCACCACCCGCCCGGCCAACAGGCGGGTATCGACCCGGCCGCGGAGCACGTCGGAGAAGGAATATGTCGGGATCGCGCCCGGAGGGCCGCGGAAGTCGATCAGGGCGCTGCCGTCTTCGAAGCTAGAGCGGGCGATCGGCATGCCCGCGGCGCGCGCGGCGGCGGTCGCGAGGCTCGGCAGACCAAGCCGCGAATAGGGGTAGCGGCGGATGATCCCGCCCTCTTCGGCCGACAGGTTGCTGGCTGCGGCCACCGCGCCGACCTGGCGCAGGTTCGCGTCGCCGCCGAGCACAGCTGTTTCGCCGGTGGCGTCCACTTCGGTGGTGGCCAGCACCACGTGCCGCGCGCGGCCGACCGCACGGTAGAGCGCCAAGTCATCGGCCGGGTCTGTCGGCTCGGTGAACTGCACGTCATAGACGATCTCCCTCGCTCCGGCGGCCCGCAGCCGGTCGATGACCGCCGCATGCAGCGAGCGCGGGAACGGCCACTGCCGCTGCAGGTCGGAGAAGGTCTTGTCGTCGATCGCCACCACTGCTACGTCCGACGGCCGCGAGGACCCACGCATGCGGAGGCGCAGGTCGACCGATTCGCCCTCGATGCGGCTGAGCGCGCCCGCCTGCAGGGCCAGCAGGGCGACGAGGACCGCTAGTGCCGCGGCCGTCCCGAGCGCGAGCCGCCTGATGGTCTGCAGGCCCAGGCCGTTCACGCGACGGCCTCAGGCGCGCGCCAGGAAGCTGTGGCCCGCGCGGACGGTCCTAGGGCGCCCGTGACGCGGTTTCACCAGTACAACCCCCTGCTTCACGGTGGTGAGCGTCCCGTTGCAGCGCTCGGTCGTGCCCCAAAGGGTCCCACGAACGGTTGCGACGCTGTTCTGGCCCCGCGTGCTGAAACGGCCGTGGTTGTCGTGAGCCCAGAGGGTCGGCGGCTGGTGGCCGGCACGGCGGGACCGCGCCGCCGAGGCGAGCGAGGAGCGGCGCGCGCGGGCGGTGCAGCCGCGAGAGCCGGCGTGCGTGACAAACGTGGTCATGCCGCCGTGCCCGCGTGTCTGGGCGACGCTGAAGGCGGCGCCCCACACGATGGCGCTCTGAGTGTGTCCGCTGCCGTCCGTGGCGGTCGTGATCTGGATCGCGCCGTGTTCGGCGTCGATGATCGTGCCCACGGGGACCGTGTCGCTGCCTTCGAGCGTCCATGTACCTCTCGATGGCGAATGCATCGTGACCGAGCCGCGCAGCGAGTGGACCTGCGCCGAGAGCCCGATCTGAGGGGGCGGCGGGGGGCCGAGCGGCGGCGTCAGGCTCGCGGACAGGCTCGAGCTCGGCGGCGTGGGCGCCGGAGTCGTCGTCGTAGCGGCGGGCGGCGATTGCGTCGTGAAGGTCTGGTCGGCGCCGAAGACGGTCCCGGCTTCGCAGCCTTCGCAGTTGGTCGCCACGATCCGGTAGTGGTAGAGGCGCCCCGGCTCCAGCCCGGTGATCGGTTCGCTCACGGCGTGCGTGAGGCTGTCTGCCACCACTTCCACGGACGGCGTCTGGCTGCCGTAGGCGGTGGTCTCGCCCCACTCGAAGTGGTAGCCGGTCTTTGCTTCATGGGGGCTCACGCTCCCGTTCAGCGTGGCGCCTCCTGAGCTGAGCGCGGACGCCGCTCCGGTGAGCGCGCCCGGCGGCGCCGCCGTCGTGAACGTTTCATCGGGACCGACGGTCGTCCCTTCCGAGCAGCCGCCGCAGTTGGTCGCAACGGCACGGAAGTGGTAGATGGTGTCAGGCGTCAGACCCGCCAGCACAGCTTCCACCGGGTGGAGGGTGTCGTCGGTGCTACCGAGTTCGGCGCCGCCGAGCGGCAGTTCATTGCCGTATTCGGTGGTCGTCCCCCATTCAAAGCGGTAGCTCGTGGCCTGATAGTTGGGGTCGACCTCGCCCACGAGCGTCGCTCCGCTGAGGGTCACACCGGCCGCCGGCGCCGCGCTGACCTCGGGCGCTTCGCTGGTGGTGACGGTCTCGTCAGGGCCGTAGGTCGTCCCGGTCGTGTTCGTGGCAACCGCGCGGTAGTGATAGGTGGTGCCGGTTTCCAGGCCGCTGATCGGGGCCGACACTTTCACCACGCCTGCGCCGCTTCCGGCGGACGCGGTCTGCGTAACGTTGCCATAGGAGCTGCTCGGGCCCCATTCGAAGTGGTAGCTCGTCGCCTGCGAGTTGGGGAGGACGCGAGCTCTCAGCACGGCCGTCTGCTCGGTTGCGACGTTGGTCGCGCCCGTCACCCCGGGGGCGACGCTGAGCGTGCCGATCTGTCCGTGGGCGCCGTTCTCCGTGAACCAGATGTTCCCGTCGCCGCCCGTCGTCAGCCCCTGAGGCTGGCTGCCGGTCGTGGGCGTCGCGGTCTCCGTGATGACGCCTTTCGTCGTGATCCGGCCGATCTGGGCGGGGTTGGCGGCCTCGGTGAAGTACAGCGCACCGTCACCGCCCACGGTGATCGCTTCGGGCTGGCTGTTGGCGGTCAGCCCGCTCGAGAGCTCGGTGATCCAGCCGTTGATCGTGATGCGCCCGATCCGGCCCGGGTTGGCGGCCTCGGTGAACCACAGCCGGCCATCGGGCCCCGCGACGATGCCGGTCGGCTTGCTGTTCGGCGTCAGTCCTTTCGTGAACTCTGTGATTTCCCCTTCGGGAGTGATCCTGCCGATTGCTCCATTGCCGGCGCTCTCTGTGAACCAAAGGTTGCCGTCGGGCCCTTCGGTGATCGAAGTCGGCTGGCTGTTCGGGGAAAGCCCTTCGGTGAACTCGGTGATTTCCCCTTCGGGACAGATCCTGCCGATCGCGCCGGCGCCGGCTGCCTCTGTGAACCACACGTTCCCGTCGGGGCCCGCTGTGATCCCGGTGGGCTGGCTATCTTTGGTTAGTCCTCCTGTGAACTCGGTGATCACCCCATTCCTCGTGATCCTGCCGATGCCGCCGGGATTGGCGCTCTCCGTGAACCAGAGGTTGCCGTCGGGCCCTTCCGTGATGCCGGTGGGATGGCTTTCTGCGGTGAGCCCTTCGGTGAATTCCGTGATCGTGCCGGCGGGGGTGATCCGCCCGATCGCGCCGCCGCCGGCGCTCTCGGTGAACCACACGTTTCCATCGGGTCCCAGCGTGGCCCCGAGCGGCGAGCGGTCTTTGGTCGTGAGTGGGAACTCGTGCAGCGTCGGGGAGGCCGGTGCGGCGACCGCGAGCAGGCCGATCAGGATGACCGTTGCGCTCGCGATCAGAGCCGACTTTCTCCGCATGCGGAATTTTCGACCGCGCCAGGGGCGCGCTTTAGCAGGGCGCGGGCGCTCTGGACCCGAGCAGCGCGGCGTGCAGGCTCGTGCTCCGCCCGCCACCCCGCGCGCAGCGCGGTTGGCCTCGCGGTGTCCCCAACCGACATGTCCGTGGCGCCGTCCGTGCGAAGGCGGGCAGGGTCGGGCTCGACCTCCACCTGAACGCGAGCCGCCTCCGCCGTCTGCTGCGGCACAACAGCGCCGCTGTGATCGTCCACGTCACGATCTCCTTGCCCAGCGATCTGCTCCCGAACGGCTATCCGGTGAGCGTTGTGCGGCGCATCACACTGCACGCAGGCGCGAAGCGGCACGGCCACCTATGACATCCGAGCTCGCGCTGGGATAGGCGGCACCGCGACTAGGCAGACCGCCTAGAGCACCGTCAGCCACGGCGCGTAGCGGGCGTTAATCGGTGCCGGATCGCGCTCGACGAATGAGGCGGCGCTCCCGGTCGGGTCACGATCCCCGCATGGCCTCAGCCGGCCGGATCGAGCCCACAGCCGCCCGCCGAGGCCGAGGAGGGCCCGGTACGTCTCGGCGCATTCGATCGGGGTGTTGTCCGGCGCCGGCTAGAGGCGTAGATCCGGGCCGATGCGCTCGGATCCTCGGCGGTCACCGTTTTCGGGCACTCTTCGCGATGGGTGCCTGGACGCCCGCGGTGGGCTGCGTGCCTGAGCGGCTCGCTCGCCGGCCTTCGCACCAGCCGCTCGCGGCGCGCTCGATCTCTTGGCGCCGAGCAGCCAAGGCAACGCGGATGGATGATAATCGCGAAAGAGGGCTGCCGGCTGGCGGCCGACAACACGCGCGAAAGGACAAAGCCATGAGCGGGAGCTCATCCTCGGCTGCGACTTCAGCGGCCTCTTTGAGGATCTCCCTTGCGATCTGATCGAAGTCTGCGTTCTGCTCGCGGCTCGCGTTCGCGTTGAGCTTCGTGCCGTCGACGGCGATCGTGCCGACCTTGACCATCCCCAGCCCGCGCGCACGAGGTGAGCACGCTGCCAAAGAGTCCGGCCAGAGCGTCTGAGTGCTCTGAGCGAAAGCGGTTGATCGTCACGTGGTCGGGCGCGAGGTTCGAAGCGATCACGCGGTAGGCGACGTCCTGCCCAGAAGCCTCTTAAACCCGCCGGACAGACCGGGGGTTTACGAAACAGCCTCCGAGCAATGCGAGCGTCCAACAGCCCCGACGCCGCAGTTGCGCAAGGATGACGGACTCGTGCGACTCGCCAGGGGAGACCTGACTCCGTGCTCGGACAGGCGCGGCTGAGCTATACCCGTCATCCGGTTGGTGACGCTCCGGTCGCCTCGGCGATGCTGTCGATCGTCTCCTCCGTGATCGAGTAGCGGACGATTGCTTTGCGGGCTATTGCGGTCGCTTGAGAGGGCGACCCGAGTGCCTGAGCGGTGACGAACACGAGCGCCGCTGCGCTCGGCGGATCCCGAAGGACAGGAGTGAGTTGCTCGGCGCTGGCGTGGTAGCAGCCGCGGCGTGCGAGCGCCCGCGCGAGTTGCGCTGTGACGGCTCGCCGAGTACCGTCGTATGCGGCCGCGCCGAGGACCAGCGCGATCGTGCCGTGGGTTCGCACACCCACGCGACCTGTTGGCGGCGGGGATGTGAGCCGCTCGCCGATCGTGAGACGGACCTGCAGGTCAGGAACGTTGACCCCGCTCGCGGTCGCGTTGCCTGGCTCGACCGTTCGTGGGTTGCACTCGATGTAGCTCGGGTGGCCCTGCTCGTGGAGGTAGTCGAGCGTCAGCCCTCCGTGCCACGTGAGCGCTTCGCCGACCGCGGCGATATCGCGGCGCGGCCTCGGATGATCAACGCTCACACGGGCGGCGGCGCTCGGGCCGATCCCGATCCCGGTTTGCACGCTCGTGTGAGCGGCCACGAGACGTCCGCGATCAAACAGACCTTGAACCTGGCCGTACTGCCCGACGGCTGGCTCCTGCGCCATCACCGGCCCGCTGGCCTGCTCGAGCAACTCGCGCTCAGCATCCGTACGCGAACGCTCATCGGCCACTAGCCGCACACCGCGGCCGGCTGTGCTGAAAGCGCTCTTGAGCCAGTAAGGGAACGAAAGACCATCGAGATCGCTGTTCGCGCGGACGAGCCGCCATCGCGGCTGAGCGAGCCCGATTTCGTCGAGCAGTCGGGCGAACTCGACCTTACTCTGGACGCGGTCAAACGACGCCGCGTCGGCAACAGCAACCGGCACATCCGGTAGCTCAGGCTTGGCGGCGGCGAACAGCCAGGCTTGCTCATGCGTCGGCAACACCACGTCGATCCGGCGTTCGGCGACTACTCGCCTGACGGCCTCCAAGTAGCCGAGCGGATCTGCACCAGAGCGCGGGCAGCGATGAATCCTGCGCATCCAGCGGCTGAACCGCGCGATACAAAGCGGGTCGGGATCGAGCGCCTCCAGGTGGTAGCCGACCGCGCCCAAACACGTCACCACCTCCCGAGAGGTCAAGCTCGACCCCTCTGAAAGCAGTACACGGATCCGATCCACACCAGCCAGTCTCCCAGCTGCGGCCCCGAATGGGTACTGGACCTGCCTTCACATCCAGGCGGGCGCCATGCCCGTCTCGTCGGTGTACCCGCTTCGCGCGGACAGCGGGACTCGCGCTTTCGCGCGGAAGGAGGTGTCCCGGTCGATGCCCACCAGACGCTCGAGTTGGACGACTTCCGAGCGCGTCGGCTGCGGACTGCCAGACGCCTGCTCACGTGGCAGATTGCGGAAGTATCGCGTGTCGATAGGCGCAGTGCTCCGGTTCGTGTCCGTATCGAGCTTGCATCGGCGGCACCTCGAAGCGCCTGAACGACCAGGATCATCCACTATGGCTAGCTGCCGAGGAACAGGCTCGATCTACGGAGTTCGGCTACTAGGAGGGTCTAGCGAAACGACTAGCGAAACTCGCCGCGCCTATTCCTCCAGCCCGACGGCCTTGAGCGCCTCGGCCTTGGTTGGGTACTCGCGACACTCGACCCCCTTACCGTCACGCATTGTCCATACGTGCGTCTCCGGCATTTTGACTTCCTCGCCGCTACCCCTGATGCGACCGCTCAGTCGCAAGACCGCGATCACCACATCGTCGCCCGCATCGATGAACTCCTCAGGATCGAAGCGAAGGTCGTCGAACGACTCAAACCACTCGGAGAAGAGCTTCGCGACGCCATCGTGTCCACGGTACGTGGCGGAGTCGGGCAAATCCGCGCGAGTGTGCCACTCGATATCGGGATCGAGGAAGTCGAAATCCGGCGCATGCCTCCGGGCCGCGGACTCGTAGGCCGCGCGTAGTTTCTCCACGTTCTCTTGTGACACCGCCAGCCAGTGTCCCACGAACGACGGGTGCGTCTACGCCGCGACCGGCACGGCTCGCGCCGGGGCGAGTGCGCAGGAGAGCTTGGCGAGGAACGGGCTCGATCTACAGAGTTGTACCGGTGAGGCTTGCTACGCCGAGGCTCGCAGGGCCTCGAAACGCTGAGGTCAGGAGGCCGGCTGGGCCGGGGTGAGCCCGTGGCGGCGCATCACCTCGATCAGGGCCGCGCGGTCCGGTGGGCCGCCGGCGGAGGCGGCCAGGACGCCGCCGACCTCGTGGAAGTAGGCGGGTCCGAAGACGCCGGGTGTGGCGATCGCGAGGAACTTCGCGTCGGTGCTGCCGCGGTTCTCAAACCCATGGATCGCTCCGCGCGCGACGCACACCGCCTCGCCGGGTCTCACCTCGACTTTCTCGCGATCGATCGTCCACGTCGTCGTGCCCTGGAGCCCATAAATCGTCTCCTCGAAGGCATCGTGGCTATGGGGCGCGGGCATGGTGGCGTTCGCCGGTACGTAGCACTCGAAGACGGCGGCAGTCCCGTTGGAGTCGTCAGCCTCGACGAGGAAGCGGACGCCCAATGCGCCGACCGTGATCGTCTCTCTCGATTCTGAAGGCATTTCGAGGTCTCCTTGCTCCGGCGGTGCGGGTCGAGGCCGAATGGGAACAGCAGCTCGGCCCTGACAGGTTCGCACAACTGCGCGAGGTCCTTACGCCCAGGACCTGGCAGACGGGAGCTTGCCGAGGAACAACCTCCCGTGGTGCAATCACCCGCCTCGAGGAGGAAGCATCGCGGAGGTCAAGACCAACGTGCTCGTCGGCGAGCTCACCGCCGACCCGGTCCGCGGGAGTTGCCCAACGGCTGGTCGGCCTCGGCGGCAAAATATCAGCGTGGGCTGGGAGCGTTCGTCTACTCGGGAGTCTCGTCGAGGCGCCGCGCGAAATGCAGGCTGGTGATGCTCATACGTTGACGGAAGTAGAAGCGGTGAGCATCGGCACGGGAGACACCGGAGTCCAGGTCGATCACCCGGCAGCCGGCCCGTCCGGCGCGGTCCTCCAGCTCTCGCAGGAGGGCCGCCCCGATACCTCTCCCGCGCTGATCGGGCGCGGTCACGAGATCATCGACATACAGCTTGCGGTAGGCCACGGTCGTCGCAATCTGCCGCCAGCCCGCGACGGCGACGCAGCGATTCTTCTCGTCGTAAACGGCCGTGAACCGCAGCCCCTGCGGATGGCCCTCCGCGTAGATCGCGGCGAGGCTCTCGGCGGTCAGATGCGGGCGCAGCTCGACCAGGACCGGCAGAACGTCCGCGGTCAATCGCGGATCATCCGGGGCCAGATCCACAAACCGCATACGTCGAACCCTAGAGGCTGGTCTTTGATCTGCGGCTGGCTGTCAACGACCGCCGCGCCCAGCCCGCGCTGTTCATCGACATCACACGTTCGGCCCCGGTGCTGACGCCTGCGCCCAGCATTTGGCGAAGGGCCGGCAGGTTGCGGTCACCGGCCGGCTCGTCTACCACCGATGGGAGACCAAGACCGGCGAGCAACGCTCCAAGCACCAGGTGATCGGGCAGGTCCAGTTTGGGTCCGGCGGAAACCATGTTTCCGCCGGGGAGGACCAGACCGATGACTAGACAGCCGACGCACACCAGCCGGCCGCCCGACGCTCACGTGCCGGGCGGCCCCGGCGCCTGGACGGGCCGCTCCTGACCCCCGACCAGGACGCCGAGCTCCTCGCAGTCAAGACCAGCTGGATATACGAGGCCGTGAGCACAGGGAAGCTCCCGTGTCTGCGGATCGGCCGGCATATCCGGTTCACGCGGGCGATGCTCGAGGAGTGGCGCTCAGACCGCTGACGCGCTCTCCGGCGGCGACCATGTTGCCGCCGGGCTACAACCCAGCCGGAGCTTGCCTCCGCTCACCTCGAGGGGAACTTGACCGAGAAGCGCCCCACGATCATCGTTCCGCTCGCTAGTGGGGTCGGCAGCGGGTCGGGGTACACCCATTCCGTCGGCCGCGCCACAAGACCGCAGACGGGCCGCCCTTCGACCTGCCAACACGGGCTTGGCAGTCTGTACGGTTCTGCGCGGCATGGGTAGCTGCTTTCGCACGGCGGCAGATGGGGTACCGCGTAGATCGCGCCCTGGTAGGAGCCGCCTCGGCACCAGTGCCCTGTGGCTGACTTGGCCGGAGTGAGCGCCAAGGCGACTACCCGGTTGGGCTGCGGGTAGCCGTAGTCGGTGCGCTGCATGTCGCTCGAGGTCGAGCACGGCGGCGGCGAGGCCCGTGTGTACCGCTTGTACGGCCTCAGCACGATCACCGCGTAGTAGTAGCCGCCTTCCGGCAGGTTCTGGGCGCGGAAGGTGAGATGCAAATTCTGGCGGACTGCCGGCTTGTTCTGGACGTGCACCGGCATCGCCTGGGCAGACGCGACAAACAGCACGGCAGCCGCACCGGCAGTAAGCAAACTGTCTCGGACGAGACGCACGCGCTCAGAGTACCCCGCGGCGCCCCGCGCTATCCAGTTCGAGGGGCGCTCTGGCATCGCTGGCGGCGGCGCATACCGGTCCGCTGCGGCTGCGAGGCTCCCGGACCGTGACCTCACGCTTCCTCGGTGTTCTCGTCAAAGGCGTGTTCGCCGTCGTGGTCCTGCCCGGCTGCGGAGGCAGCTCAAGCGCTCATCGGCAAGGGTGGACGAGCACGCCGACGACTACCCAGGCGGCCTCGAGGCACGGATCCCCGGTCGAGATCGCGAAGGACCGCCTCATCGGGCGGACCGCCCTTCTGCGGCTGTCGGACTTCCCGGCGGGCTGGACAGCACGCCCGCCCGAAGGTGAATCGAAAACGACCGGGATCGAAAAGGAAGCAGCGGCGTGCCTGCACGCCCCCGTCGAACTCGTGACCGAAGAGAACCCGGCGAAAGTGCAATCACAAAAGTTCAAGGGTCCGACTGAACAGTCCGTCGCCAACGCCGTCACCGTGACACCATCGGCACAGGAAGCAAAGCAGCGGTTCGTCGTATTCGACGAGCCCCAAACAGGGCCATGCCTCGAAGCGGCCGTCGCCAAGATCTTCACCTACACCCTCAGTCACCCGAAAGAAGCGAGCGACAAACTTCCCCCTGGCGCGAAGGTGAATACACCAAAGGTGGAACAGATGTCGTTCCCCACCGAGGGCAACGAAAGCGGCGCCTACCGCATCACGGTAACCGTGACCGACACAGCCGCGACGCTCGAGTTCAAGTTCTACCTCGACTTCGCGCTCGCCCGCGTCGGCCGAGCAGGCACCTCCCTGAGTTTCATGGCCTCACAGTCGCCAGTCAGCACATTAACCGAGGAAGAACTCACACGGCTGACCGTCCGGCGACCGCAGGCCGCGCTACAGGCATCCGGTACCTGACCGAGTCTCCCTCGCCGATGCGCCCGCTAGTGCACCAGCCGTCTGCTCAATCTGTGGCCGCTCGCTCGCCGGCCGCCGCCACGCCCGCACCCGCTGGGCATCGCGCCCACGTCGAGGGTTGATCACCCCCGCCTTGCTCACCAGCGCTAGGACGTCTGCGCGTATGATCGGCCGCGAGCGAACGCTTCGGACACGAGCCCGTGAATGCCGCGGTGAGGAAGATCGCCGCGTCCTGCTCTGAGTCCGCCCCCCGGACGAGGGCGTGGATCTCCTCGGTCGAGAACACCGTGATCCCGCAATCACGTTCTCGAGCCATACTCGGGCGGTGTGCTTCGTGTGGCAGCCAGCGGCGGGCCGACCGCGCTGGGTCCAGGCGGGCCCGATCTTCTGTTTGATCTGCCGGCCGTCTGGGAGCCGGTAGCGGGCGTACCAGACGTCGCCGCGTGCGCCGCGGCGACGGACGACTTGGCCGCTGACGGGCCCGTTAGGCATGCGTCTCCGAGCAGGGCCGCATAACCCGATGTCGACGGCGGTGGCTTGGAGGCCACCCCCCGACTTGTGGGACCAAATTGGGACCAAGTTCGCCGGTCGTCGACCGAGCGGTGAGCGCAAAACCCTTGTTTTGCAGGAGTTTCTGGATGCCAGAGGAGGGACTCGAACCCCCGACACGCGGATTATGATAGGCGGAACAGAGCATGATTACGGCTTTCTAGAGTCAAATCTAGGCGTCTACGCGGACGTAATCCAGGGTCGTTTCTGACCAGTCGGGGACCAAACTCGGGACCAAGCGCGGCGGTCTGGCTGGCTGCTCAGGGAGCTTGCCTCGGGAACGTGGTCTTGAGCCATGCGGTAACCGGTTGGGGTGGACATCGGAGATCATGTGCGCGTGGAGGCCGTGCACGTCGGCTGCTCGGGCTGGAACTACCCCCACTGGCGTGGGAGCGTGTACCCGCGCAACGTGCCGCCGAGCCGCTGGCTCGAGCATTACGCGACGCTGTTCGACACGGTCGAGGTCAACAGCACCTTCTACCGGCTCGCCTCACCCAATGCGGTTGCGCGCTGGATCCAGCAGACGCCGCCGGAGTTCGTGTTCGCGCTGAAGGCGAGCCGCTACCTCACGCACATCAAGCGGCTGCGGGATATCGGGCCGGGCGTCGAGCACTTCTACGCTGCCGTCGAGCCGCTCGTCGGCACTCCCAAGCTCGGCCCCGTTCTGTGGCAGTTGCCTGAGCGCTTCGAGCGCGACGACGAGCGCCTGACCGGCGCGCTGCGCGCGCTGCCCGCCGGGCGTCATTGCTTCGAGTTTCGCCATCCGAGCTGGTTCGCCGACGAGGTCTACGCATTGCTGCGCGCGCATCGAGCGGCGCTCGTGATCGGCGACCATCCGGAGCGGCCGTTCCAGGCACATAAGTTCACCACGAGCTGGACCTACGTACGAATGCACTGTGGCCGACACGGCGGCAGCGGCAACTACTCCGAGGGAGAGCTGGAGGCCTGGCGTCAGCGGCTCGCGGGATGGCAGGCGAGCGTCGAGGTATTCGTCTACTTCAACAACGACTGGGAGGCGTTCGCGGTTCGCAACGCACGCTGGCTGCGAGAGCGGCTGATGTGAGCTGCGCGGGAGTCCTCAGACCGTCGTCAGCTCGTCCTCCGCACGAAGCCAGTTTCCGAGCTCATCGCCTCCGCCCTCCTCGATGTGTATGAAGTAGGCACGCTCGGCGATCTCGGCGTGGCTGGGCTTGCGCTGACCTGTCGTGCGCTTGCGCGAGCCGGTGCGCTTCGCGGCGGGCTTGGCGGGTTTTGCGGGCTTGGTGGCGGAGGTGGCGCGTTTCTCGGGCATGTCATCCTTCTCCTGACAAGGGACTCAATCCAAGCAGGACGTTACCATCCCGATGAAGAGGGAATGTTACCGTCGCGTGCGCGCCTGCGAGCTGGGCGAGAGCGCGGCCACCGGGCACAGGAGCTGCTCGGGCTACACTCCCGGTGAGTCCTTTGCCAGGTAGACACGCTCGACGTAGTCGTCGAGCATCCGGCCGGCGCAGAACGCCGGGACGAGCAAGCGCATCGAGCGGCGGACACGAGACAACCACTCGCGGGGCAACCCGCCGGTGTCGCGTACGTAGAAGGCCGGGACGATCTCCTCCTCGAGCAGGCGGTGCAGCTCGGCGCTGTCGCGCGCGTCCTGAGCGGAGTGGTCCGTGTCGATGTCGCCCGAGAGCGCCCAGCCGTTGGCGCCGTCGTATGCCTCCGCCCACCAGCCGTCCAGCACGCTCAACTGCAGGCCCCCGTTTGCGACCGACTTCATCCCGCTCGTGCCGCTGGCCTCCGCCGGCGGGCGGGGGAGGTTCACCCACACGTCGCAGCCCTGCACGAGTCGGCCGGCCATGCCGATGTCGTAGTCGTGCAGGTAGATCACCTTGGAGCCCACCTGAGGAGCATTCTTGATCGAGAAGATGGTCTGAACGACCTGCTTGGCCTCGTTGTCGTTCGGATGTGCCTTGCCCGCGAGCACGATCTGGATCGGCCGATCGCCGGCGAGCAGCCTGAGGCTGCGGTCGGCGTCCTGGACGAGCAGGTGCAGGCGCTTGTACGTGGCGACGCGGCGCGCGAAGCCGATCGTCAACACACTCGGGTCGAATGCCCGGGCGGCGGCCTGCACGTAGTCGCGGGCCTCGCCCCGTGCGAGGCGGTCGGCCATGCTGCGGTCCCGCACGAAGTCAACCAGCTCTGCGCGCTGCTGGTTGCGGACGGCCCACAGCTCTGTGTCGGACACGGCCTCGAGCGCGGCCCAGGTCGCAGGCTCGGCAGCTCGCCGCTCCCAGTTCTCTCCCAGGTGGCGGTCGAGCAGGCGCCACATTGGGGCACCCAGCCAGCTGGGGAGGTGGACGCCGTTATTGACGTGGGTGATGGGCACGTCCTCGATCGGGCGCTCTGGCCACACCGCCCACCACATCGCTCGTGCGACGCCGCCGTGTCGGCGGCTCACCCCGTTGGCCTTCCGACTCATGCGCAAGGCGAGCTGAGTCAGGCCGAAGCCCTCCTCGGCGTCGTCGGGGTGAGAGCGACCGAGTCGGATGAGCGAGTCGGTGTCGAGACCCAGCTCAGCGGCGAACGCGCCGAGCGCGTGACTGACCTCCTCGGCTGGGAACGTGTCATTCCCAGCCGGGACGGGCGTATGCGTGGTGAACACCGCGCGCTGGCGAGCCGCGTCGAGCGCCGCGTCGAGCACCAGGCCACTTGTGGTCTCGACGCGAGCCAGCTCGAGCGAGGCGAGCGCGGCGTGCCCCTCGTTGAGGTGGATGAGGCCGGGTTCGACGCGGAGGGCCTCGAGCGCCCGGACGCCGCCGATGCCGAGCAGGGCGTACTGGGCCAAGCGCGTGATCGGGTCCCCGACATACAGCTGTGAGGTGATCCACCGCGCCGGCCGGCTGTTGTCCGGGCGCTCGGTGTCGAGCAGGAAGAGCGGAACCCGCCCAACGTCCACCCGCCAGATCTGAGCGACGACCTGCTCCTCCCAGATCGGCACGCTGACGGTCAGCGGCCGCCCGTCGGCAGCCGTCACAAGCGCGACCGGGAGACGTTCGGGATCGCTGTCGAGCCAGTACTCGTGCTGCAACCCGGAGGTGTCCACACCCTGGTGGAAGTAGCCCTGGCGGTACATGAGGCCGACGGCGAGAAGCGGCATCGTCCTGTCGGACGCCTCCTTGAGGTAGTCGCCGGCGAGAGCGCCCAGACCCCCGGCGTAGACCGGGAGCGATTGGTGGATGGCGTACTCCGCGCAGAAGAAGGCGATCGGGCGCTCCGGTCGGGGCGACTCCGGGTCGCCCGAGCTCATCATCATGGCTTCGAGCGCTCGCTCGAGGGAGGTCGCCCGGTTGAGCAGATCGGGGTCCGCCGCGGCGCGCGACAACGACTCTCCGGAGGCCTCTTGGAGCAGGCGAACCGGGTTCTCCCCGCAGAGCTCCCACCGATGTGGATCGACCGCGCGGAAGATGTCCGGGCCGTCGGGGAACCACGACCAGCGGTAGTTGTAGGCGATGCGGGCCAGCGCGGCCAGGGGCTCAGGCACGCGGGACGCCAGATCGGCTGCTGCGCGCGCGATGTCCTGCTCGCCGCGTCCCATAGGCTCGATCATCGCATCTCGGTGTGCGGGCCGCCGGCCTGTCCGTGCACGCTGTGACCGTGCGCCGGTTCCGGCACGGCTGGCCGGATGCTGCGGTCTATCCGTCCGTCCTGCGACCGTCGCGCCGGGTGCGAAGTGGTTGAGCGGACGGGTCGGGAGGTCGCGTCGGTGGCCGGGCGGGCCCACCTTCAACCGCGGCGCCGGCAGCGACGTCGCGCGTGACGACCGAGCCCGCCCCGACGCGTGCGCCCGCGCCGACGCGCACGCCGCGCAGGATCGCAGATCGCGGCCCTAGCACCGCATCTGCCTCGATTCGAACGGGGCTCGAGACCCGCTCCTGGAGGCGAATGGGGGCCTCGACGTCGTCGATGCCGTGGTCGAAGTCGATGATCGCGACCTCGTCGCCCAGCAGACACCGCTCGCCGATCAGAACACCGGCGCGGCCGGCGATAACACAGCGGTCGCCGAGGACCGCACGCTCACCGATCGTTACCGTGCCTGCGTGGACGTGCACGCGGCAGTGCTCGCCGAGCGAGGCTCCGTCGCCGACGATCACGCGCGCTCCGGGTGCGACATCGAACTGCACGCCCGTCCCGAGCAGCGGCCATCCGCGCAACTCGACGCGACCTCCTCGCCGCGCGCGAACGCGCAGCGCACGCAGGCGGTGGCGCACGCCGGGACGCTGGGCGAGCAGCGACGTGCCAACGGGCGACGGAGGGGATGAATTCGTGGCGAACGCTGACACAGTTCGCGGATACTAGTCGCCTGGGCACTTCGCCTGCGTCAGGTGTGAAGGCGCATCGCCTCCAGACGGCGGCGCGCAAGGTCGCGCGCCAGCAGGCCTCCCCAGCGAACGGCGAAGCCTGCGGCGGCGCGCCGGCTGATGTCTGGATCCGCGAGCGCCGACGGCAGTCGCGGGAGCGGAGCACCTGCGGCGGCGAGCGCCGCGGCCGCTCGGTCGGCGATCGCGAGCTGGCCGAGCGCGGTTGGATGGACGGCATCGGGCAACAGCAGGCGCCAACCACGCAAGTCGGCCAGCTCGGTGCACACGGCGCCGTGCTCGACGGCCAGCCGCCTGATCAGAGCGTTTGCATGCGGCACCGCCGCGCCGGCACGTGGGCGCCCGAGGTCGAGTGGGATCGTGAGGGTGAGGACACGCGTGGCACGCCCGCACAGATGCGTCAGAGTCACGTCCAGGGCGGCGGCGAATGGATCGGGATCCCAGTCGGGCCCCCGGACGTCATTCACGCCGACATACAGGCAGGCGAGGTCGTAGTCGGCCCGCACGCACGACAGCTGATCGCGCACGAGATCGGACGCGACCGCTCCGTCGATGGCGCGATTCGTGTAGGGCAGGTCCAGTGCCTCCGCGAGCCACAGCGACCACGAGCGATGAGAGACGCCGAGCGACGGCTCGCCGTCGCCTCTGGTGATGCTGTCGCCGAGCGCGATCAGCCCGAGGCGACACGACTCACCCACGCCGACCACGCCTTTGCCCGCATCGACGATCGGCTGTACCCACGGGCGCAGCCACGTCAACCGGCGGCAGCCGTCCCGCTTGCGCCGTCGCAGCGTGCAATCGCCGGGCGTGTTCAGAGGTGAGCTGAGCGGTTCCCAGCCGCCAGCTCCAGTTGCCCCTCGCACGCCCGGGGACGTTCATCCGCGCCTCGCTGCCAAGGCCGAGGACGTCCTGCAGCTGGACGATCGCCACGCGCGCCGGCGAGGACATCAGCAGGCGGATCATCAGCCAGTTCGGCTCTTCCTCCTTAACGAACTTGGCCGCCGCCACGGCTCGAGCGCGCCGCCGCTCGGATACCGGCAGCGTCTTCCACCAGCCGAGCACGGTGTCGTGATCGTGCGTGCCGGTGTAGGCCACGGAGTCGGTCTCATGGCGGTCGAGCTGGTGCTCGCACAGGGGCTCCTCGCCGAACGCGAACTGAAGCACCGCCATGCCCGGAATGCGCAGTTCCCGCCGCAGCGCTATCACGCGCTCGGTTATCACGCCCAGATCCTCGGCGAACACGGGCAGTTCACCCAGCTCGTCACGGGCCGCGTCGAACAGCGCACGTCCCGGCCCGCGCCGCCAGTGTCCCGAGGCTGCGTCGCGCGCCCCGGCGGGTACCGCCCAATAGGCCACGAAGCCGCGGAAATGATCGAGCCGCGCGATGTCGAAGAGCTCGAACGTGCGACGCAGCCGCTCCACCCACCAGGCATAGTGGCCCCGGCGGCGGTGCACGGGCCAGTCGTAAAGCGGGTTGCCCCACAGCTGGCCCACGGCGCTGTATGCGTCGGGGGGTGCGCCTGCCACCAGCCCCTCCAAGAACAGCTCGGGATGAAGGCGCTGATCCGCGCCATTACGCGCCACGTAGATCGGTACGTCGCCGATCAGCCGCACGCCGCGCTCTGCCGCGTGGGCGCGCAACGCGCCCCACTCGCGCTGAAAGCGCACCTGGTCGTCTACGGCGCGCCTGCCGGCCACCCGCTCCCAGTCGCCGATCCAGAAGGTGTGCTGCTTGCGGAAGGCGGCAGCCTCCGCGGGCGCGACATGGGCGGCCGGGTCGGCGAGCAGGTTGCTCCACGCGGCGAACGCCGAGCGTGTGCGGTAGGGCGAGGCCGTGCGATCCGGCGGGCCGAGCGGAAGCATCTGCCACCATGACTGGCCGGCGTCTGCAAGCCAGTCCACGAACGCGAACGCGGGCGGCCCGAGGCGCCCGTCGGGCAGCGAGGTCACGTGCAGTTGGACGCCACTCGATCGTGGATAGCTTGAGAGGTTCACGCCGGGAGCTCGGAGACGAGGAAGGATTACATCGTGCCACGCACGCGCCGACCCGCACCTGCCACGGCAGACGCGCAACCGCCATCACGCATCCGCATCGAGCAGCCGCTGCCGAGGGTCGACTGCGGTCGCTATCCGCCCAAGCGCTGCGAGGGCGACGTCGTCGAGGTCTCCGCCGACGTCTTCCGCGACGGCCATGACGTGGTGCGAGCGCTCGTGCGTTGGCGTGGACCGCGTGCACGGCGCTGGCAGGAGGCGCCTATGCGGCCGAGCGACGCGCACCTCGACGGGGTGCGGTGGGCCGGTTGCTTCACCGTCGAGCGCGCCGGGCGCTGGGAATGGACGATCGAGGCGTGGAGCGACGCCTTCGCCACCTGGCGCGAGGAGCTGCAGCGCAAGCTGGATTTCGGCCAGCACGACTTGTCGAGCGAGCTCGCCGAGGGCGTGGTGCTGCTGCGCGACGCCGCCGGGCGCGCGCGCGGCGAGGAACGCCGCGTGGTCGATCGAGCACTCGCGCTTCTCGAGGATCCGGACGCGCCGGAGGCTGCCAAGCACGACGCGGCTCTCGGGCACGAGCTGCTCGGTGTCCTCGAGCGCCATCCCGACCGCTCGAGATCGATTGTGCTCGAGCGCCCGCTGGTGCTCGACGTCGACCGCGTGCGCGCGCGATTCGGCGCCTGGTACGAGCTGTTCCCGCGCTCGTGGGGCGGCTTCGAGGGTGTCTGCGGGCAGCTGGCGCACTTCGCTGAGCTCGGCATCGATGTCCTGTACCTGACCCCGATCCATCCGATCGGGGAAACCTGTCGCAAGGGTCGTGACGGGGAGCTCGTCGCCGGCCCCGGCGATCCGGGCAGTCCGTGGGCGATCGGGGGCAGGGACGGAGGCCACGATGCCATAGACCCCCGACTCGGCACGGTGGAGGAGTTCGAAGGGCTTCTCGCGTCCGCGCAGGAGCACGGGATCGAGATCGCACTCGACCTGGCGCTCCATTGCTCGGCCGATCACCCCTGGCTGCGCACGCACCCCGAGTGGTTCATGCAGCGGCCGGATGGGACGCTGAAGTACGCCGAGAACCCGCCCAAGAAGTATCAGGACATCTACAACCTCGACTTCGACTGCGCCGACTGGCGCGCTCTGTGGGAGGCGCTGCGCGAGCTGATCATGCTGTGGGTGGCGCGCGGCGTGCGCATCTTCCGTGTGGACAATCCGCACACCAAGCCGCTCGCATTCTGGGAGTGGCTGATCGCCGATGTGCGCCGGCGCCATCCGGATGTGATCTTCCTGGCGGAGGCCTTTACCCGCAGGGCCGTCATGCGCGAGCTTGCGAAGCTCGGCTTCGACCAGTCCTACACGTACTTCACGTGGAAGAACTCGCGTGCCGAGTTGACGGAGTACGTCGGCGAGCTCGCCTTCGGAGAGGAGCGCGAGTACCTGCGGCCCAACTTCTTCGTCAACACGCCCGACATCCTCACCGCCTATCTCCAGCACGGCGGCCGCCCGGCGTTTGAGGCGCGGCTGGTGCTCGCCGCGACGATGTCGCCCGCCTACGGCATCTACTCCGGCTTCGAGCACTGCGAGAACGTGGCGCTTCATGAGGGCTCCGAGGAGTACCTGCACTCCGAGGAGTACCTGCACTCCGAGAAGTACGAGCTCAAGCAGCGCCGCCTCGACGGTCCGCTGCTGCCGCTGGTTCAGCGCCTGAATTCCATCCGCCGCGACAACGAGGCGCTTCACCAGCTGACCAACCTCACGTTCCTGGATACCGCGAACGACGCGCTGATCGCGTACGTCAAGCAGACCGGCGACAACGTGATCATCACGGTGGTCAACGTCGACTTCCTCGGCGACCAGGAGGGGCTGGTGACGCTCTCGCCTGGCCTGGGGCTGCCCCCGAGCTTCGACGTCGTCGACCTGCTCGACGCGACCAGCTACGCGTGGCGCACGGGCGAGAACTACGTGCGTCTGCAGCCGGGTACGCGAGTGGCGCATGTGCTGCTGGTGCGATGGCTGTGACTCCTCCGACACACTGGTTCGAGTCCGACCCGCTGTGGTTCAAGCGGGCCGTCTTCTATGAGATCCACCTACGCGGCTTCTCGGACGCGAACGCCGACGGCTCGGGCGACTTCCGCGGCCTGTCGGAGCGGCTCGAGTACCTGCAGTGGCTCGGCGTCGACTGCGTCTGGCTGCTGCCGATGTACGCCTCGCCGCTGCGCGACGGCGGCTATGACATATCGGACTTCTACTCGGTGCACCCTGACTACGGCACGATCGACGATCTGCGCGCCTTCGTCGAGACCGCCCATCAGCGCGGCGTCCGCGTGATCGCGGACATGGTCATCAACCACACCTCCAGCGACCATCCGTGGTTCCAGGAGTCGCGCTCCGGTCCGGATTCGCCCAAGCGCGACTGGTACATGTGGTCCGACAGCGACGACCGCTACGCGGATGCCCGGATCATCTTCGTTGACTCCGAGTCCTCCAACTGGACGTGGGATCCGGTCTCGGGCGCCTACTACTGGCACCGCTTCTTCGACCACCAGCCGGACCTCAACTACGACAACCCCGACGTCCAGGAGGCGATGCTCGACGTGATCCTCTTTTGGCTGGAGCTCGGGCTCGATGGGCTGCGGCTCGACGCAGTGCCCTACCTGTTCGCGCGTGAGGGCACCAACTGCGAGAACCTGGCCGAGACGCACGCGTTCCTCAAACGCGTGCGCGCCGAGGTCGAGGCGGCCTACCCGGACCGCGTCCTGCTCGCAGAGGCGAACCAGCCACCCGCCGAAGTCGTGAAGTACTTCGGCGAGGGCGACGAGTGCCACATGGCGTTTCATTTTCCGGTCATGCCGCGCATGTTCATGGCGCTGCGCCGCGAGGACGCCACGCCGGTGTATGAGACTCTGGCCAGCACGCCCGACATCCCGGACGCCTGCCAGTGGGGCCTGTTCCTGCGCAACCACGACGAGCTGACGCTCGAGATGGTGACCGCCGAGGAGCGCGACTACATGTACGACGAGTACGCCAAGGACGCGCGCGGAAAGCTCAACCTCGGGATCCGCCGACGCCTCGCGCCGCTGCTCGACAATGGCCGCGACGAGATGGAGCTGATGACGGCGATCCTGTTCTCGCTCCCCGGCAGCCCGATCCTCTACTACGGCGACGAGATCGGGATGGGCGACAACGTGTATCTGGGCGACCGCGACTCGGTGCGCACGCCGATGCAGTGGACCGGCGACCGCAACGGCGGCTTCTCGCAGGCCGACTTCGCACAGCTCTACCTACCGCCGCTCATGGATCCCGTCTACGGTTTCCAGGCCGTCAACGTCGAGGCGCAACTGCGAACCCCCACTTCGCTGCTGCGCTGGTTGCAGCGCATGATCGCGCTGCGAAAGGAACACCCGGTCTTTGGCATGGGAAGCTACGAGCCGCTGCAGAGCAGCAACCCGCGCATATTCGCGCACATCCGCCGCGGCGAGGCCGATGTGGCGCTTTGCGTCCACAACTTTGCGCGCTCGGCCCAGGCCGTCGAGCTTGACCTGTCGCAGTATAAGGGCCGCCATCCGGTCGAGATGTTCGGTCGCTCGCGCTTTCCGCGCATCGGCGAGCTGTCCTACCTGCTGACGTTCGGCCCACATGGCTTCTTCTGGTTTCTGCTCGAGCGCGAGCCGGGCGAGGACGATCGGGGAGGAGACTCGTGAGCGCAAGAGGCGTGGTGTCGGCGTTCGCCGACGGCGAGCTCGGCTTCGTCGACGAGGCCGAGCTGGCGGCCTGGATCGCACAACGGCGCTGGTACGCCACCAAGGGGCGCGGGAGCGGCCAGGCGAGCGTGGTGGAGACGCTACCGCTCGGCGGCGAGCCCCCGCTCGTCCTGGCGCTGGTGGAGCTGCGCTTCAACTCAGGCACGCGGGACCTCTACAACCTGATGGTCGGACTGCGTCCCGCGGCTGATGGCTTCGACGACGAGTCGATCTGCGAGGTCGACGGCTGGGTCCTCCACGGGGCGCTCGCCGATCCCGAGCACTGCAGGCAGCTGGCGCAGCTGCTGAGCGCATCCGCGGTCGTCGAGCAGGCGACCGGCCGGGTTGAGTTCCACGGGCTGGAGGGATCGGCACCACTCGCAGCAGCGACCCGCGTGCGCGCGCTCGCGGGCGAGCAGAGCAACACGTCGCTCGTATACGACGAGCAGGTCTTGCTGAAGGTGTTCCGCAGGCTCGCCGCGGGCACGAACCCCGAACTCGAGATGCTGCGCTTCCTCTCGGAGCACGGGTCCGAGAACAACGCCGAGCTGCTCGGCTGGTTCGAGCACCGCGGCGAGCGCATCGACGCCACGCTCGGCATCGCCGTTCGTCATATAGCCGGAGCCCGCGATGGCTGGCGGCTGACGCTCGACGCCCTCGCCGCCGGCGAGGGCGAGACGCTGATGGCATCGCTCGCCGACTTGGGCGCAGTGACGGGCCGCATGCACACGCTGCTCGCCTCCGACCCCGCCGATCCGGATTTTTCACCCGAAGAGCCGGGCTTTGAGACAACCGCGCTGCTCGCCGCCACGATCGAGGAGCATCTCGATCGAACCCTCGATAGCCATTCCGAGGATCCGGCGCTCGGGCCGATCTTGCGCTGCCGGGAGGAGCTGCGCGAGTACGTGCGCCATGCGGCCCTCGGGACCGTGGGCGGGCGCCTGATTCGTCTCCACGGCGACTTCCACCTCGGCCAGGCGCTGGCCACGTCGCACGGATGGGTGATCGTCGACTTCGAGGGCGAGCCGGACCGCTCGCCGCTGGAGCGGCGCCGCAAGCGCCCGGCCCTGCGAGACGTGGCGTGCATGCTCCGCTCGATTGCCTACGTTGTCGCGGTAGCAGAACAGCAGCGAGGCGTGCCCCCGCCCGACGATTGGGAGCGGCGCGCGCGGCAGAGCTTCCTAGAGGGCTACCTCGGCAACGTCGACCCCAGCCTGCTGCCGTCGGATCTCACTGCGATCGAGCATACGCTCACGCTCCTGGAACTCGAGAAGGCTATCTACGAGCTGCGCTATGAGATCGATCACCGCCCCGACTGGGTGCCCATCCCCGTGGCGGCGCTCTCGCGCCTGCTCGAGGCGCGGGCGACGTGAGCGTCGGGCGAGAGATCGAGCGCCTCGTCGCCTGCGACGATCCTGATCCCCATGCGCTGCTGGGCGCTCACCCGCGCGCCGGCGGCGTCGTGATCCGCGCCTTCCGCCCAGGGGCACGGCGGGTGCGCGCGCAGGTCGAGGGAAAGGAGCCGGTGCCGCTGTGTCTGCGTCACCCCGCAGGGGTGTTCGAAGGCGTCGTCGAGGACGCGGTCCTGCCGCTCGACTACGAGTTGCAGGTCGACTACCGAGAGGGAACGATCTCGCTCCGCGACCCCTATTCCTACCTGCCCACGCTCGGCGAGCTGGACCTCCACCTCGTCGCCGAGGGCCGGCACGAGCTTCTCTACGAGCGGCTCGGCGCGCACCTGCGCGAGATCGCCGGAACGACGGGCACGAGCTTCGCCGTGTGGGCGCCGAGCGCGCGCTCGGTGAGCGTCGTTGGGGACTTCAACGGGTGGGATGGGCGCCTGCATCAGATGCGCTCGCTGGGCGCCGCGGGGGTTTGGGAGCTCTTCATTCCCGGTGTCGCGAGCGGTGCACGGTACAAGTTCGAGATCCGCGCCCACGACGGAGCGCTGCTGTTGCGGGCGGATCCGCTTGCGTTCGAGGTCGAGCAACCTCCACAGACCGCGTCGGTGGTCCATTGCCCGCGCCACCGCTGGCGCGACGAACGCTGGCTCGAGCGTCGCCGCGCAGCGGACCCGCTGGGCGAGCCGATCTCGATCTACGAGGTGCACCTGTCGTCCTGGCGATTCAATCCACTGGAGGGCAATCGCAGCCTGAGCTACCTCGAGCTCGCCGACGAGCTCGCTGCGCATGTCGCGGAGCTGGGCTTCACGCATGTTGAGTTGCTGCCCGTGATGGCCCATCCCTTCAGCGGCTCTTGGGGCTACCAGGTGACCTCGTATTTCGCGCCGACGCCTCGCTTCGGATCACCGGACGAGCTGCGCGAGTTCGTCGACCGCTTGCACGCAGCGGGAATAGGAGTGATCCTCGACTGGGTGCCGGCGCACTTCCCCCGGGACGAGTGGGCGCTCGCGCGCTTCGATGGCACCGCCCTTTACGAGCACGAGGATCTGCGGCGTGCCGTCCACCCGGACTGGGGCACGCTTGAGTTCAACTTCGGCCGCAACGAGGTCCGCAACTTCCTGATCGCAAGCGCCCTGTTCTGGATACGCGAGTATCACGCCGACGGAATTCGCGTCGACGCAGTTGCGTCGATGCTCTACCTCGATTACTCGCGTGGCGATGGTGAGTGGCTGCCCAACCGCTACGGCGGCCGCGAGGATCTCGAGGCGATAGCGTTCCTGCGCGAGCTCAACGAGGTGTTGTATGCGCGCGAGCCGGGCATCGTCTCGGCGGCAGAGGAGTCGACGGCATGGCCCGGCGTTTCGCGCCCCACCTACCTCGGGGGGCTGGGGTTCGGGTTCAAGTGGAACATGGGCTGGATGCACGACACGCTCGGCTACTTCCAACGCGACCCGCTGTTCCGCCGCTACCACCACCACGAGCTCACGTTCAGCCTTCTGTACGCGTACAGCGAGAACTTCATCCTGCCGCTGTCGCATGATGAGGTCGTGCATGGCAAGAGCTCACTCTTGTCGCGGATGCCCGGCGATCGCTGGCAGCGGTTCGCGAATCTGCGGGCACTGTACGCTTACATGTGGGCTCACCCGGGTAAGAAGCTCCTGTTCATGGGCGGCGAGCTGGCCCAGGAGGCGGAGTGGAGCCACGAGCGCTCGCTCGACTGGCACCTGCTCGAGCAGTCCGAGCATCGCGGTGTGCATGCGCTCGTGCGTGACCTCAATCACACCTATCGCGAGCACCCGGCGTTGTGGGAGCTCGACCACGATCCGGCCGGCTTCTGCTGGCTCGAGCCAAACGACATGGACGGCAACACGCTTTGCTTCATTCGCTTCTCTCGCGAGCAACGCGACGTGCTCGTCTGTGCCTGCAACCTCAATCCCTCCCCCAAGTTGCGCTACCGGATCGGCCTGCCACGCGCTGGGGGGTGGATCGAGGTGCTCAACAGCGACAGCCGCCACTACGGAGGCGGCGACGTCGGCAACCTCGGCGGGATCGCTGCCGAGCCGATCGCCTGGCATGGCCAGCCGTGCTCGGCGGAGGTCCTCCTACCACCGCTCGCCGTCGTCTGGTTCGTACCCGAAGCTCGATGACCTACGCCTGGGAGCGAGTGCTCGGCGCCGTGCCAGGCGATCAGGGGGAGGCCTGCTTCCGTGTGTGGGCGCCGCGGGCGCGACGGGTGGCCGTGCGGTTGCGCGGCGAGGACCACCAGCTCGAGGATGCCGGCCACGGCATGTACGAGCGGGCGCTGCCGGCATCCGCGGGCGAGGACTACTGGATCGTGCTCGACGCGACTCCGCTGCCGGATCCCTGCTCGCGCTGGCAACCCGCGGGGATTCGCGGTCCTTCGCGCCTACTCGATCCGCGCGAGTTCGACTGGAGCGACGGCGACTGGAGCGGGGTCGCACTCGAGGATCTCGTGCTCTATGAGATGCACGTGGGCGCGTTCACCGACGAGGGAACGTTCAGCGCCGTGATCCCCCGTCTGCGCGCGCTGCGCGAGCTGGGTGTCACGGCGATCGAGCTGATGCCCGTCGCCGAGTTCCCGGGCCGGCGCGGTTGGGGATATGACGGGGTGCAGATCTCCGCAGCCTTCTCCGGCTACGGCGGACCGCGCGGCCTGCAGCGACTCATCGACGCGGCCCATGTGGAGGGGATCGGCGTCGTCCTGGATGTCGTGTACAACCACGTCGGAGCTTCAGGCGTCAAGGCGATGGAGGCCTTTGGGCCCTACTTCACCGACCAGCACAAGACCCCGTGGGGCAAGGCGATCAACTATGACGACGAGCAGTGCGACCCCGTGCGCGAATGGGTGCTGCAGAGCGCCGAGGGCTGGGTGCGCGACTTCCACCTCGACGGGCTGCGACTCGACGCGGTCCATGCGATCCACGACGAGAGCGCGCGCCCGATCCTGCGCGAGCTCGCCAAGCGGGTTCACGCGGTCGACGCGAGAGCGCTCGTGATCGCAGAGAGCGGGCTCAACGACCCCACGGTGATTCGCCCCGTCGAGGCTGGAGGCTACGGACATGACGCGCAGTGGGCCGACGACTTTCACCACGCGCTGCGCGTACTCCTGACCGGCGACCGCGACGGCTACTACGCCGATTTCGGCGCCCTATCCGATCTCGCGAAGGCCTACGGGCGGCCGTTCGTGCACGACGGGACCTATTCGGCGTATCGGCGGCGGCGCTTCGGAGCGCCCGCCGCCGATCGGCCGCCCGCGCAGTTCGTGGTCTTCTGCCAGAACCACGACCAGGTGGGTAATCGTGCCCTTGGCGATCGACTGCCGGACCAGGTGCGGGCGCTGGCTGCCTTCTGCGTCCTGCTCTCGCCGTTCACCCCCATGCTGTTCATGGGCGAGGAGTACGGTGAGCCGGCACCGTTCCAGTTCTTCACCGACCACATCGATGTCGAGATCGCGCAGGCGACGCGCGAGGGCCGACGGCGTGAGTTCGCCCGCTTCGCTGCCCATGCCGGAGCGGTACCCAACCCGCAGGCGCCCGAGACGTTCATGCGCTCCAAGCTCACACGCGACGGCGACCCGCGACTTTACGGGCTGTACGCCGAGCTCCTGCGCATTCGGCTCGAGCTGCCCGCAGGCGATGCGGAAGTCGCCTTCGACGAGGCCGAGCGCTGGCTGCGTGTGCACCGCGGTGAGTGGCAACTGCTGTGCAACTTCGCCTCTTCGGAGATGCTCGTGCCGTCCGCTGCCCGTCAACTCGTGCTCGCCACCGACCCGGCAGCGCAGCCGCAGCAGGACGGAGTGCTGTTGCCGGCACTCGCAGGAGCGTTGGCGCGATGAGCGAGGTCTGGCCGGGCCGCCCGTTCCCGCTGGGAGCAACCTGGGACGGCAACGGGACGAACTTCTCACTATTCTCAGAGAATGGTCAGCGTGTCGAGCTGTGCCTCTATGACGCGCAGGATCGCGAGACACGCGTGGAGCTCACCGAACGCACCGCCTTCAACTGGCATTGCTACCTGCCGGGTGTCGGGCCCGGTCAGCGCTACGGCTACCGCGTCCACGGCCCCTACGAGCCCGCGAATGGGCATCGCTTCAACCCGACGAAGCTTCTGATCGACCCCTACGCGAAGGTGATCGAGGGGCCCGTTCTCTGGGATGAGGCGAACGTGCTGCCCTACGTTCCCGACGACACTCCCGACGCCGATCTCGAGCCCGACGACGAGGACGACGACGAGGCGATTCCCAAGTGCTTGGTTGTGGACGAGGCATTCGACTGGGAGGACGACCAGCCGCTGCGCACTCCCTGGAGCGCGACGGTCATCTACGAGACGCACGTCAGAGGTCTGACGATGCGCCACCCCCACGTTCGCGAGGATCTGCGCGGCACCTACGGCGGACTCGCGTCCGCGCCGGCCATCGAGTATCTGACCTCGCTCGGCGTGACCGCGGTCGAGTTGCTGCCCATCCATCACATCGCGGATGAGAGCTTCCTATCCGGGCGGGGCCTGACCAACTACTGGGGCTACAGCTCGATCGGCTACCTCGCACCGCACGCGTGCTATGCAGCAACGGGCTCAGATGGTGCGCAGCTGCGCGAGTTCAAGGGTATGGTGAAGGCGCTGCACAGTGCCGGGATCGAGGTGATCCTCGATGTCGTCTACAACCACACTGCAGAGGGCAACCACCTCGGTCCGATGCTCTCCTTCAAGGGCATCGACAACGCAAGCTACTACCGCCTCGTGCCCGAGGATCCGCGTCACTACATGGACTTCACCGGCACCGGCAACTCGTTCAATGCGCGCCACCCAAGCGTGCTGCGGCTGATCATGGACTCGCTGCGCTACTGGGTGATGGAATGCCATGTGGACGGCTTCCGCTTCGACCTCGCGGCCGCGCTGGCGCGCGAGCTGTATGAGGTGGATCGTCTGTCGGCCTTCTTCGACGTCATCTACCAGGACCCAGTGCTGTCGCAGGTCAAGCTGATCGCCGAGCCGTGGGATCTGGGCCCGGGCGGCTACCAGGTGGGCAAGTTCCCCCCGCTCTGGACCGAGTGGAACGGGGTCTACCGCGATGCGGTGCGCGATTTCTGGCGCGGGCAAGCGCCGGCGAGCGCGTTTGCTTCGCGCCTGACCGGGTCCAGCGATCTCTACTCGCACGACCGCGATCCGTTCGCCTCGATCAACTTCGTCACCTGCCACGACGGATTCACCCTCGCCGACCTGGTCAGCTACGAGCACAAGCGCAACGAGGCCAACGGCGAAGGCGGAGGTGACGGAAGCGACGACAACCGCAGCTGGAACTGCGGCGTCGAGGGGCCCACCGACGACATCGAGGTGACGGCGCTGCGCGTGCGCCAGCAACGCAACTTCCTGGCAACGCTGTTCTTCTCGCTCGGTGTGCCGATGCTATGCGGTGGCGATGAGCTCGGTCGAACACAGCTCGGCAACAACAATGCGTGGTGTCAGGACAATGAGCTCTCGTGGTATGACTGGGATCTCGACGAGCCGCGCGAGCAGTTGCTCGCATTCACCAAGCGACTGATCGCGCTGCGTAGGGAGCACCCGATCTTTCGCGGCCAGCGCTTCTTCGAGGGCGTCGTCGGTCCTGAAGGCCTACCCGACGCATGGTGGTTTCGCCAAGACGGGCTCAAGCTGACCCAACGCGACTGGCAGCGCGACGATCTACGGTCGCTCGGCCTGTTCCTGAATGGTCAGGCACCCAGCTACCTCGGCATCCACGGGGAAGAGATCCGAGATGACTCATGGTTGCTGATCTTCAACGCCGAGCCTGAAGACGTGACCTTCAGACTCCCTTCGCGCCGCTTCGGCCAGCGCTGGGCGCTCGAGATCTCCACGGCCGAGCCGGACCTCGAGGCGGGCGCCTTTCAGGTCAGCGCCCGAGGCGAGCTTGTGGCGAGGAGCCGCTCGGTGACCATGCTCAAGCTGATGGGGCGGCAGGGCTGACCGCGCTGCGCGCCACCTACCGACTCCAGCTCGGAGGCGAGATGGGCTTCCAACAAGCGCGCGCGCTCGTGCCCTACGTTCGCGACCTGGGAGTCAGCCACCTCTACCTATCCCCCCTGCTACAGGCGCGCTCCGGCTCGACGAGCGGCTACGACGTCGTCGACCCGAGCAGAGTCTCGGAGGAGCTTGGCGGCGAGCGCGGCCTGCGTGAGCTGGCCGCCGCCGGCCTCGGCCTGATCGTGGACATCGTGCCGAATCACATGAGCGCCTGCGAGGAGAACCGCTTCTGGGTCGACGAACGCTTGCGGGGCCGCTTCTTCGACATCGATTCCGTAACCGGCCGCCACCGGCGCTTCTTCGACATCGACGGGCTCGCGAGCGTGCGCCAAGAGGACGACGAGGTCTTCCGGGCAACCCACGAGAAGGTGCTGCAACTCGTGCGGGAGGGGCTCGTGGACGGCCTGCGGATCGATCATATCGACGGCTTGGCCGATCCCTCCGGTTACCTGCACCGCCTGCGGCAGGAGGGAGTCGCGCAGCTGTGGGTGGAGAAGATCCTGCAAACGAACGAGGCACTTCGCGACTGGCCTGTCGAGGGCACCGTCGGTTACGAGTTCCTCAACGATGTCACCGCGCTGTTCGTGGACCAGTGGGAGGAGGAGCGCCTAACGGAGCTCTACGCCGAGTTCACCGGCGATCAGCGGAGCTTCTCCGACGTGGCCCTGGGCGCGCAGCTCGAGCAGGCGACCACAACGTTCCAGCCCGAGGTCGAGCGCCTGCGTCGGATCGCGAACCTGCCCGGGATCCGCGAGTCGCTCGCGCGGCTGCCCGCGTACCGCACCTACGTGGAACCCTCCGCCGGCGCCGTGAGCGATGCTGACCGCGTCTTGATCGAGCTGGCGCAGATGCCCGGGCCCCTGGCGAGCGCCCTGCTGCTCCAGACGCAGCAGCCGCCGGAGTTCGTGGTGCGTTTCCAGCAGACTTCGCCCGCAGTCAAGGCGAAGGGCGTCGAGGACACGGCCTTCTACCGCTACAACCGCCTGCTGGCCCTCAATGAGGTGGGCGGCGATCCGGACCGCTTCGGCATCAGCGTGGAGACGTTCCATGCTCGCAACTTCGAGCGCGCGCGGCGATTTCCACGGGGTATGCTGGCCACCTCGACGCACGACACCAAGCGCAGCGGCGACGTGCGGGCACGCATCGCCGTGATCGCCGAGATGCCCCGCGAGTGGCGCACGCGCGTACTGCTCTGGCGAGAGCTCAACGCCTCTCTACGGGAAGCCGGTGCGCCTGACGCGAGCGAGGAGTACCTGCTCTACCAGACGCTCATCGGCACGTGGCCTATCGGTCGCCGACGCTTGGTGGCCTACATGCGCAAGGCGCTACGCGAGGCCAAGCTGAATACCAACTGGTTGCGACCGGACAGCGACTGGGAGGCGCGGGTCGAGCGGTTCTGCGTGAGTGTCCTGGCGCACCCACCGTTCCTCGAGGACTTCGAGCCGTTCGCGGCTGAGGTCGCGGCCCGCGGCAGGCGCGCCGCGGTCGGTCAGACGCTCCTGAAGCTCACCTGTCCCGGAGTGCCGGACATCTATCAGGGCGATGAGCTGGAGCTGCTCGAGCTGGTGGATCCCGACAACCGTGGGCCGGTGGACTGGGAGCGCCGGATCTCGGCACTGGCGGCGGTGCGGGCCGGCGCGCCGCCGACTCCCGAGACGGCCAAGCTCCACCTGATCGTGGCCGTCATGGAGCTGCGCGCGCGCCGCCCCGATGCGTTTGCCGGTCCGTACGTCTCGGTGGCGGCCGGGCCCACCGTTTGCGCGTTCATGCGGGGCCAATGCGACGTTCTCGTGGTGGTGCGGCTACGGCCCGGCTACGACCTCGGGTCGCTCGTGCTGCCCGACAGGGCAGCTGGCCAGTGGCGAGACGTGCTCGACGACGAGGTTCGCGAACTCGAGTGCGTGGTGCAATTCGAACAGGTCATCGGACCGTTCGGGGTGGGACTGCTGGAACGGACATAGTGGCAAAGAACGCGTGGGGCGGAGACATGCGATCAGGGGCGTGAAATGCGCAACCTCGACCGAACGAACTCGTCCCCTCGCGGCAAAGCAAGCAGCACAGCTTGCTCTCGTTTACAGGCCGGTAACAGGCTGACGGCCTCCCACAGGTTGGCACCTGTGATTTGAGGGCCGGCACCCTTGTGCCAGCGCCGCGCAAGGTGGAGAATCGCCCCGATGGCCACGGCCAGCACCCGCGCGAGCCCGAGAGCGCCAACTCCCAACACGCCCGAGCACAGGCGGCTGGAGGAGGCGCGCACGGGCGAGGTTGCGTGGAAGGCGTGGGGTCCCTATCTCAGCGAGCGCCAGTGGGGGACGGTGCGGGAGGACTACAGCCCAGGCGGCGACGCCTGGAACTATCTTCCCCACGATCAGGCGCGCTCGCGCGCCTACCGCTGGGGTGAGGACGGGATCGCGGGGATCTGCGACGAGCGGCAGCGGCTGTGCCTGGCGCTGGCCCTGTGGAACGGCGTCGACCCGATCCTCAAGGAACGCATGTTCGGGCTCACCAACAGCGAGGGCAACCACGGCGAGGACGTCAAGGAGTACTGGTTCTACCTCGACAGCACCCCGACCCACTCCTATCTGAAGTGCCAGTACAAGTACCCGCAGCGAGCGTACCCCTATGAGGACCTGGCGTCCACCAACGCTCGCCGCGGCAAGCAGGAGATGGAGTACGAGCTGCTGGACACGGGCATCTTCGACGACGACCGCTACTTCGACGTGATCGTCGAGTACGCCAAGGGCGCCGAGGACGACATCCTCATGCTGGTTACGGCGCACAACCGCGGCCCGGACGCGGCGACGCTTCACCTCCTTCCCACGCTGTGGTTTCGCAACACCTGGTCGTGGGGCGAGGAGGTCCCCAAGCCGACGCTGACGTCCGCCGACGGCGAGCGCGGAGTCACCGCTGCGCGGGCCTCCCACCCGGACCTGGGCGACTGGTGGCTGCGCGCCGACGCGTCGGCCGAGCTGCTGTTCTGCGAGAACGAGACCAACAACCAGCGGCTGTTCGGGACACCCAACGCCTCGCCTTACGTCAAGGACGCGATCAACGACTTCGTGGTGCACGGCGCCGAGGGGGCCGTCAACCCCGCGCGCTCTGGCACCAAGGTGGCGGCCCATCACGTGCTCGAGGTCGCGGCGGGCGACAGCGCCTCGATCCGTGTGCGGCTGAGCGCGGACCGGATCGCCGAGGCGGGGTCATCAGCAAAGGGAAAGCCGCTGGGCTCCGGGTTCAAGCGCATCATGACCGCGCGACGCAGCGAGGCCGACCAGTTCTACGCGACCGTCATCCCTGCCACCCTGCGCCCGGACGGGGCGATGGTGATGCGCCAGGCGCTGGCCGGGCTCCTGTGGGGCAAGCAGTACTACGAGTACCACGTCCACCGCTGGCTGCGCGAGCACGGGGTCAACCCGTGGGACCCCAACGCCCCCGCCAGCTCGCTGCGAAACGTGCCGTGGTTCCACATGGTCGCCGGGGATGTGATCTCGATGCCCGACAAGTGGGAGTACCCCTGGTTCGCTGCTTGGGACCTCGCCTTCCACTGCGCGCCGCTTGCCCTGGTCGATGTCGACTTCGCAAAGCAGCAGGTCGAGCTCCTGCTCGATACGCGCTACCAGCATCCCAACGGTCAGATCCCGGCCTATGAGTGGAACTTCAGCGACGTCAACCCGCCGGTGACCGCCTGGGCCGCCCTGTACGTCTACGAGCGCGAGGCCGAGATCCGTGGCGTGGGCGACCGTGAGTTCCTGACCCGTGTGTTCGACCGCCTGCTGACCAACTTCACCTGGTGGGTCAACCGCAAGGATCCCGACGACCGCAACCTCTTCCAGGGCGGTTTCCTGGGCCTGGACAACATCGGCATCTTCGACCGCTCGGCGCCGCTGCCCGGCGGGGGCACGCTCGAGCAGGCTGATGGCACCGCGTGGATGGCACTCTACTGCCAGTGGATGCTCCAGATCGCGGCCGAGCTGGCGAAGGAGGATCCCGTCTACGCCGACATGGCGATGAAGTTCGCCACCCACTTCGAGTGGATCGCGATCGCGATGGATCCACCGGACGGCGACACCGTGCTGTGGAACGAGGAGGATGGCTTCTACTACGACGTCATGCGCCGGCCCGATGGCGAGACGATCCAGCTCAAGGTACGCTCGCTGGTCGGGCTGCTCCCGCTGTGCGCGGCGACGGTGTTCGACGGCGAGCTCATGAAGCGCCACCCGATGCTGATGGAGCGCGTCCAGCAGTTCGTGCGCCACTTCTCCGGCGATGTGCCGGCGCTGGCTCACGTGCCGGACGCCAACCCCGAGGGCCGGCGGATGGCCGCGCTTGTGGACGAAGGTCGGCTGCGACGGATCCTCTCGGTGATGCTCGACGAGAGCGAGTTTCTCGGTGCGCACGGGATCCGCGCGATCTCCCGCCGGCACCTCGAGCAGCCGTGCGTGTTTGACTGGGGTGGGCAGGAGTACAACGTCCACTACCTCCCGGCCGAGTCGGACAGCGGCATGTTCGGCGGGAACTCCAATTGGCGCGGCCCGGTCTGGTTCCCGATGAACCTCGTGCTACTGCGAGGCCTCATGCAGCTGCACCGCTACTACGGTGAGCGGCTCAAGGTCGAATGTCCCACCGGCTCCGCGCACGAGATGAACCTGCTCGAGGTCGTCACCGAGATCGGCACACGTCTGGCGACGACCTTCACCGAGGACGAGAACGGGCGCCGGCCGGTGTTCGGCGGGATCGAGAAGTTCCAGACCGATCCGCACTGGCACGACCTGCTGCTGTTCCACGAGTACTTCCACGGCGACAACGGCGCCGGCATCGGGGCGAGCCACCAGACCGGCTGGACGGGCACGGTGGCGCTGCTGTTCCTGCTCGGTGGCGCCCTGCACGACCAGCCGAGCCAGGCCGCGGCCGCGGTCGGCTAGCGGACGCTGACGTGCGCCTGCCCGCCCGACCGACGGTGTATGAGATCAACACCGCGGTCTGGCTGCAGCGGCTGGGTCGGGTGCAGGGACGTCCGCTGCAGCTGAGCGAGGTCCCGGGCGGAGAGTGGGACGCGCTGGCCGATCTGCCGGTCGATGCCGTGTGGCTGATGGGGGTCTGGCAGCGCAGCCCCGTCGGCCTGGCGATTGCACTGGCGGATCCGCAGCTGGACGCCGCTAACCGTGCCGCGCTCCCCGACCTGCGTGAGGAGGACGTGATCGGTTCGCCGTACTGCGTGCGCAACTACGTGGTGGACGAGCGCTTCGGTGGGCCGGAGGCCCTGGCTGCGGCCCGCGAGCAGCTCGCACAGCGGGGTCTGGCGCTGATCCTCGACTACGTGCCCAACCACGTAGCGCCCGATCACCCGTGGGTGACCGCACGGCCGGAGTGCCTTCTCGGCGGCAGCGACGAGGAGCTGGCCCTCCACCCGGAGGCATTCATCCGCACCGACTCCGGCGCGGTAATGGCGAACGGGCGCGATCCCTACTTCCCACCATGGCCCGACGTGGTCCAGCTGAACGCGTTCTCCCCCGCGCTGCGCGACGCCGTCGTCGAGACGCTGATCGCGGTCGGCGCTAGCTGTGACGGCCTTCGCTGCGACATGGCGATGCTGATGACCAACGAGGTCTTCGCCCGCACGTGGGGCGAGCGGGGCGGCCCCGTCCCGGAGGCCGACTACTGGCCGACCCTGATCGGAAGCGTCAAGGAGGCCCATCCCGAGCTGCTGTTCATGGCCGAGGCGTACTGGGACATGGAGTGGACGCTGCAGCAGCAGGGCTTTGACCTCTGCTACGACAAGCGCCTCTACGATCGTCTCGCGCACGATTCGGCCGAGTCGGTACGCGGGCACCTCCAGGCCGATGCGGGCTATCAGGAGCGTCTGGTCCGCTTCATCGAGAACCACGACGAGCCGCGCGCCGCGGCCACATTCGGGTCGGAGCAGGCCCGCGCGGCAGCAGTGGTGATGTCCACGCTGCAGGGCGCTCGGCTCTACCACGACGGCCAGCTGGAGGGCCGCCGGACTCGGATCCCGGTGTTCCTGGGCCGCGGGCCCGACGAACGGGTGGACGCTGGCCTGCGTGCCTTCTACGAGCGGCTGCTGCGCGCCGTCGCCGACTCGGACCTGCGCGCGGGAGACTGGCGCCTGTGTGACTGCAGCGGGTGGCCCGACAACGACTCCCACCGCCAACTGGGTGCCTGGTGCTGGTCGACCACCCGCGCACGCCACCTCGTGGTGGTCAACCTCGCGCCCGCGCCCGCCCAGGCGCGCGTGCACCCGCCCTGGGAGGACCTGGCCAGGCAGACCTGGCAGCTGACCGATCTGCTGAGCGGACAGCGCTTCGAACGCGACGGCGACGAGCTTGTCAACAGCGGCCTGTACGTCGCCCTCGACCCCTGGGGATCGCACTTCCTGTCATTCGTGGGCGGAACGGGGAGGTCCGCTCCAGCAGGCCCACGCCGCACGATCCGATGACCTCCTCCATGTGCGCCACGCGCTCGAGCTCGCGCGCCTCATCCAGGAGCGCCTCGCTCAGCCCTGAGCGAGCCGATTGCGGGGACACGCATGGGCACGCGGGGGGCAGGGTGGCAGCAAGGGGCAACAGCGCAAGCCCCGGACCCCTAACGCCGAGCGTTCGCCTAAGCCTGTTAGCGCTTACGTCAGCACCTCGGCACCTGAAGTCTCGCCGAGCCGGCACCTAGCCCTCGAAACCCGCATTTCTATGCGGTTTTCCGGTGATGCCAGAGGAGGGACTCGAACCCCCGACACGCGGATTATGATTCCGCTGCTCTAACCGACTGAGCTACTCTGGCGAGACGGCGAGGAAAGTGGCTGGCGCGGCCCGCTCGCTACCTGCTCGCGGCCCGCGGCGCGGCCTTCTCGCTCTGGGGCACAGTTTACGCCGGGCCGCCGCGACCGAAGCTCGCGGCCGAGGCGGCGGGCGTTAGCCTCGTGCGCGATGAAAGCCCCGACGCTGCTCGCGGTGCCGAACTTCTCGGAGGGCCGCGACGAGACCACGATCGCCGCGATCGCCGACGCGCTCCTGGCTGGCGTGGAGGGGTCGGTTCGCCTCCTCGACGTCCACAGCGACCGCGACCACGATCGCTCGGTTTTCACACTCGCGGGCGATCCGTCCGCGCTCGTCGAGGGGCTGATGGCGGGCGCTCGGGTTGCGTGCGAGCGGATCGACGTCGTGACGCGCCCTCCGGAGCAGGAGCGTCTGCGCGGTCAGCACCCGCACGTCGGCGCGCTCGACGTCGCGCCGATCGTCTACGTCGAGGAGGCCGCGCGCGGCGCGGCGTGCGCGACCGCGCTCGTGCTCGCGGATCGAATCGGCGCGGAGCTCGCGATCCCGGTGTTCCTGTACGGGGAGCTCACACAGGCGCCCGGTGGCGACGCACGCACGCGCGCGGAGCTGCGCCGCGGCGGCGTGCAGGGGCTCGCCGCCCGGATGGATCCGAGCGCTCGGAGCGGGTCCGACGCCATCGAGCTGCCGCCGTTGCGCGCCGACTTCGGGCCACAGCACACGCATGCCAGCGCCGGCGCGACGCTCGTCGCGGCGCGGCCGCCGCTCGTCGCTTTCAACCTGCAGCTTGCGCCTCCCGCGAGGATCGAGGACGCGCGCGCCGTCGCCGCGCGTATACGCGAGGGAGGCGAGGACGGGCTGCCGGGGCTGCGCGCGATCGCTGTCGCGCTCGCTGGCGGCGTGGCACAGGTCTCGACGAACGTCGAGCGGCCGCTCGAGCTGCCGATCGTGCGCGTCGTGGAGGCCGTTGCGCGAATCCATCCGGTCGCGAGCGTGGAGCTCGTCGGGCTCGCGCCCGCGGCCGCCCTGCAGGGGCTGCCCGCGGGGCTGCCGATGCCCGGGTTCGACCCCGCTCGCCACATCATCGAGAACGCACTAGGCTGCTAGGCATGGCTCAGACGCGACGCAAGCGCCAAACCAAGCACCGCGGCAACGCCGCCGGCGTGGTCGAGTCGCGCGGGCGCACCGGGCGCAAGCCGACCGCCGCCGAGAAGGCCGGGCCGCCCGATGCTCGCGCGCGCAAGAAGCCGCTCGAGCGCGAGGAACGGCTGCCGACGTGGCGCGGCGCGTTCGTCCGCGCGATGTTCGCGGCCGTGATGATGCTCGCGATACTCCTCATCTTCAAGCTCACGAAGGCCACCCAGGCGCTCGCGCTCTTCCCGATCGTGCTGCTGATGTACATACCGGTCAGCTACTACAGCGAGCGCTGGAGCTACAACCGCAGGCAGCGCAACAAGGCCCGGCGCGCCGCTTCGAAGGCGGCGCCGTGATGAGCGCGCCAGACGTGCGTGCCTTCACCGTCGGTCCGGTGCAGGAGAACTGCTACATCGTCCGCGCCGACGATCAGGCGCGCAGCGCGGTGATCGTCGACCCGGGTGATGAGGCGCCGCGCCTGTTACAGGCGGCGGACGCGCTCGGCGTGCAGATCGAGGCGATCCTCCTCACGCACACCCACTTCGACCACATCGGGGCCGTGGCTCCGGTTGCAGCGGCTACGGGCGCGCCCGTGTACTGCCCGGGCATCGAGCGCTTCGTGCTTGCCGACGTGATGCGCTGGGTGCCGCCGGGCTTCGGCCCTTTCGAGAGCTACGAGGCCGACCACACCGTCGAAGGCGGCGAGCGGCTGAGCCTCGCGGGGATCGACTTCGACGTGATCTTCACGCCCGGGCATAGCCCCGGCCACGTCACATACGCGCTGCCCGGCGCGCTGCTCTCCGGCGACGTGCTCTTCCAGGGCTCGGTTGGGCGGGTCGACCTGCCCGGCGGCGACTGGGCGACGCTCGAGCGCTCGATCGAGCGCCTGATCGTCGCCCACCCGGCGGACACGGTCGTGTATCCCGGACACATGGGGGTGACGACGCTCGGGCGCGAGCGTGAGACGAACCCGTTCCTCGCCGAGATCCGGAGCCGTACCTCGAGTCTGGCTGCGGCCGACTCCGCGCCGGCCGAGCGTTGAGCGGCGCCAAGCTCAAAGCGCCGCGCGGCACCTTCGACGTGCTCGGCGGGGACGCCTGCGTGCGAGCCGGCATCGAGTCGCGCGCCCGGACGCTGCTCGGAGCGGCCGGCTACGAGCGCATCGAGACGCCCGCGTTCGAGGCGACCGAGCTGTTCGAGCGGGGCGTCGGCGAGTCGACCGACATCGTGCGCAAGGAGATGTTCACGTTCGAGGACGCGGGCGGGCGTTCGCTGACGCTGCGCCCCGAGGGCACCGCGCCGGTATGCCGCGCCTACGTCGAACATGGCATGCACAAGCGCCGCCAGCCCGTGAAGCTCTGGTATCTCTCGAGCTTCTTCCGCCACGAGCGCGCGCAGGCCGGGCGCTACCGCCAGTTCTGGCAGATCGGATCGGAGATCCTCGGCTCCGAGGACCCCGCCGTCGACGCCGAGTCGATCGCCCTGCTCGCAGGTCTGCTCGACGAGCTCGGCGTGCGCGAGCTGCGCCTGCGCCTCTCGAGCCTCGGCGCGCGCGAGACGCGTGCGGCCTACCGCGAGCAGCTGCAGGCCTACCTGCGCGCGAACGAGAGCTCGCTCTCGCCGGAGGTTCGCGAGCGCATCGAGCTGAACCCGTTGCGCGCGTTCGACTCCGAGCACCCCGGCACGCGCGAGGTGATGGCCGGTGCGCCGCGGCTGCTCGACCAGCTGGGCACCGAGGACGCCGAGCACTTCGCCGAGGTTCGCGCGCTGCTGGACATCGCGAGCGTCGCCTACGAGATCGACCCCACGCTGGTGCGCGGACTGGACTACTACACGCGCACCGTCTTCGAGTTCACCTCGGACGCCCTGGGCGCGCAGAGCGGCGTCGGCGGCGGGGGCCGCTACGACCGCCTTGTCGAGCAGCTCGGCGGCCCGCCGACACCTGGGATGGGCTGGGCCGCGGGCGTGGAGCGCGTGATGCTGGCCGGCGGTGCGCCGCCGGCGGCGAGCCAGGCCGTCGAGCTGTTCCTGGCGCTGGAGCGCCCCGAGCCCGAGCTCCGGGGGGTCGCCTTCCGCCTCCTGGGCGAGGCGCGCTCGGCTGGCCTCGCGGCGCAGATGGATCTCGGCGGACGCTCGCTCAAGGGCCAGCTCGGGCACGCGGCCGCGCTCGGAGCCCGCTACGTGGGGATCGTCGCTCCCTCGCACGTCGTGCTCAAGGACATGCAGGCCGGGGAGCAGACCGAGCTCGCCGCCGATGCCGTCGTGCACGCGGTGCTGCGCGGCCACCACGCCCTCTGAGCGTCCTCGTGGGCGCAGCCGCGAGGCGCAGAAACCGTCCAAGGCCGATCGCGCCGCTCAACTTCTTTGCGCGAGATGCCGAAGCTTTCTGCGATGGCGAATATCTCTCGCCCTTTCCAGATCGCAATCGTCGGCGTCGTGCTGCTCGCCGGCGTTTGGCTGTTCGCGCTGCGCGGCCACTCGCAATCGAGCGAACCGGGCTCCTCATCGTCCGGGACGCCCGCCGCGTCCCCGAGCGCGCCGGCCGCCTCCGCACCGAGCAGCTCGGCCGCGGGCGAGGCGAAGGGCGCCGGCGCACCCACTCCCGTCTATCACGGCTCCGCGCCCGGCGTGTCGGGCCTCACGAGCGCGATCGCGAAGGCTCACGGCGCGGTCGCGGCCTCGCAGCGCAGCGAACACCAGCTCGAATCCCGCTCGGCGCAGGCGTCCAGCCCGAGCGTTTCGAGCACCAGCACCCCCGCGGCCTCCGCCGCCGCCGGCGCATCCAGCCCGGCCGCCGCCGCGAAGACCTCCTCCACCGGCGCCGCGCCCGTTGCGCATGTGCCCGCGGCCGCCGCGAACAGCACCGCTGCCGCGATCCGGGCCGCGAGCCCGAGAGCGCACGCTCTCGCGAGCGGCCCCACCCGCCAGCAGCGGGTCGAAGCCGAGCTCGCCGCGGGCGACGTCGTCGTCGTGCTCTTCTGGGACCGCAAAGGCGCCGATGACCTCGCCGACCAGCGCGTTGTGCTCAGCTTCCGAGGTCATCGCAAGACCGCTGTCCAGATCGCGAAGGCCGGCGAAGTCGCCGACTTCGGCACGGTCACCAAGGGCGTGCAGGTCGTGGGCACCCCCACGGTGCTCGTGTTCGGCAAGAGCGGGCAGGCGATCGTGCTCACCGGCCTCACCGACGCGTTCTCGCTGCAGCAGGCGATCGACGAAGCGCGCCGCGCCTAGTGTCCTGACTCAGGACACTAGCCCTACACTCGCTCGGTGATGCCGAGCGCCGAACAGCTGAGCAGCCATCTGCAGCGGCCCGTCGGCCGAGGCCATACGCCGTGCGAGGCCTTCACCGGCGCTGCCGGCGGCGCAGCCTGCGGCGATCTGATTCGCGTCTCGCTCGCCCTGCAGCCGGGAGCCGCCGACGCTGCGATCGCCGACGCGGGCTTTGACGCGAGCGGCTGTGGCGCCACCGTGGCGGCGGGCAGCGCGGCCGTCTCGCTGCTGCGCGGCAGATCGCTGTTGCAGGCGGCGCGGATCGGCGCCGAGGAGATCGCGCAGGAGCTCGGCGGGCTCTCGCCGGCCAAGCGCCACGCCGCCGAGCTCGCAGCCGACGCGCTGCACCGGGCCCTCGGCGCGGCGGCGCGGGAAGCAGCCCCGCTCGCGCCATCGCCGCAGCGAACGCTCGTGGCGATGAGCGGCGGCGTCGACAGCGCCGTTGCCGCGCTGCTCGTGGCCGAACGCGGCGAGGCCGTCGGGGTCACGCTCGAGCTCTGGTCGGACCCCGAGAACGACGGTGAGCTCTCCTGCTGCTCCGCGCAGGCGGTGCGCGGAGCGCGCGAGCTCGCGCATCGCCTTGGCATGCCTCACCTGTCGATCGACCTGCGCGCGGAGTTCCGCGCTGGCGTGATCGAGCATTGGCTCGCCGATCATGCGGCCGGGCTGACGCCCAACCCGTGCGTGCGCTGCAACGGCAACGTGCGCCTTGACGCGATGCTCGCGCTCGCCGATCGCCTCGGCGCCGAGCAGCTTGCGACCGGCCACTACGCGCGCGTGAGGAGCGGCCCGCAGGCCCCGCTGCTCGCGACCGCGTCCGACCGTGCGAAGGACCAGAGCTATGTCCTGTCGGCCCTTGCGCCGGCGTCGTTGGCGAGGCTCCGCTTCCCTCTCGGCGAGATGCACAAGGGCAGCGTTCGCGAGCTCGCCAGAGCGTCGGGACTGTCGGTCGCGGGGCGCCGCGACTCGCAGGACCTGTGCTTTCTCGCCGGCACGCGCAGCGGCGCCTTCCTCGAGCGTCACGGCGGCCTGGGCCATCGCCCGGGCTCCGTGCTCGACCTCGACGGCCGCGTGCTCGGCGAGCATCATGGCGCGCACGTGTACACGATCGGCCAGCGCCACGGGCTCGGTGTCTCCGCGCGCGAGCCGCTGTACGTGCTCGCTACCGACACGAGCGCCAACACCGTGACGGTCGGCCCGCGCGCCGAGCTGCTCGCCAGCTCTGTTCCCGCGAGTGAGGTCGTGCTGCACCTGCCGGCGCGCAGCGTGGACGGCGTGAGGGTGCGCGCGCACGGGCGCACGCTCGCCTGCAGCCTCGCCGGCGACCTTCCTCCGGGGCGCCACGAGCGCGTCGAGATCGAGCTCGCCGAGCCGGCCGAGCGTACCGCCCCGGGCCAGCTCGCCTGTCTGTACTCCGGAGAGGTCGTCGTCGGGCACGGCACGGTCACCGCCTAGCGGGCGCTGCGCCTTAACATCACTGCCGGAATGACCACCAATGAGATCCGCGAGCGCTTCCTGCGCTTCTTCGAGGAGCGCGGCCACCGCCGCATAGCCTCGGCGTCGCTGGTGCCGTCCGCGCACGACCCTTCGGCGTTGCTCACGGTCGCGGGCATGCACCCGTTGAAGCCCTACTTCCTCGGCCAGGAGACGCCGCCCGCGCCTCGTCTGACGAGCTGTCAGAAGGTCTTTCGCACGGTCGACATCGACAACGTCGGCAACACCGCGCGCCACCTCACGTTCTTCGAGATGCTCGGCAACTTCTCGTTCGGCGACTACTTCAAGCGTGAGGCCACCGCGTTCGCGTGGGAGCTCTCACGGGAGGTGTTCGCGCTCGCCGAGCGGGACATCTGGGTGACGGTGTTCGCGGGCGATGACGAGCTCGGGCTGGGACCCGACGAGGAGGCGATCGAGTGCTGGCTCGCGCTCGGCATTCCGCGCGAGCGGATCGTCGAGTGTCCGCGCTCTGAGAACTTCTGGCAGGCCGGCCCGAGCGGACCGTGTGGACCGTGCTCGGAGCTCTACCTCGACCGCGGCGTGCGCTTCGGCTCCGAGGCGGACCTCCCGGGCGGTGAGAACGCGCGCTTCCTGGAGTACTGGAACCTCGTCTTCATGCAGTACGACCAGCAGCCGCTTCCCGGCGGCGGCTCGGAGCTCGCGCCGCTGCCCGCCAACAACATCGACACCGGGCTCGGGCTCAACCGCATGGCTGCGATCCTCCAGGACAAGGAGTCGGTGTTCGAGACCGACGACTTCCTGCCGCTGATCGAGCTCGGGCAGGAGCTCTCGGGCAGGCGCTACGGCGTCGACTTCGACACCGATCGCGCGCTGCGCATCCTCGCCGACCACTCTCGCGCGATGACCTTCCTCACCGCCGACGGCGTCGTGCCCTCCAACGAGGACCGCGGCTATGTGCTGCGGCGGGTGATGCGCCGCGCGATCCAGCAGGGTCTCGCGGTCGGTCTCGCGCCGGGCTTTCTCACGCGCTACGCAGAGCGCGTGCGCGAGCTCATGGGCGCCGCCTATCCCGAACTGATCGAGCAGGCGGGCGTCGTCGACATGTGGCTCTCGGCCGAGGAGGAGGCCTTCGGCCGCACGCTCGAGCAGGGCATGGCGACGCTGCAGACGCTGATCGAGCAGGCGCGCGAGTCGGGGCGCGACGCCCTCCCGGCCGAGGAGGTCTTCCGCCTGCACGACACCTATGGCTTCCCGTATGAGATGACGAGCGAACTCCTCACCGAGGCCGGCCTCTCGATCGAGGGCGATTTCGACGCTCTGATGGAGGAGCAGCGTCAGCGCAGCCGGATGGCGGGGAGCGGGGCCTCGCAGGCCAGGACCGGCACCTCGGCCGCGCTCGCGGCGTCGCTGGAGGGGACGCCTCCGACCGAGTTCACCGGCTACGAGACCGAGCAGCAGCGCACGACCGTCCTCGCCGTTGTAGAGGATGAGGCCGCCGAGGACGGCGGCCGGGGGGGGTCGCTCGGGGCCTCGCATCGGCTCGTGAAGCTCGCCTCCTCGCCGTTCTATCTCGCGGGCGGCGGTCAGATCTCCGACGTGGGCGTGCTCGAATGCGAGCACGGCGACTGCCGCGCGCGCGTTGAGGGCGTGGTTCGCGTCGGGCAGGATCCCGTGCTGAGGGTGGTGCTCGAGGAGGGCGAGCTGCAGGAGGGCGAGGCCGTGATCGCGCGCGTCGACCACCTCACGCGTCACGCGACCGAGGCCAATCACACCGCTACGCACCTGCTGCAGGCGGCCCTGCGCAGGCGCCTGGGATCGCATGTGCGCCAGGCGGGCTCCTACGTTGGGCCCGACAAGCTGCGCTTCGACTTCAGCCACGGACATGCGCTCACCGCCGAGGAGCTCCGCGAGGTCGAGGACGACGTCAACGGCTGGATCCTGCAGAACGACCCGGTGCGACCGATCAACACGACGCTCGAGGAGGCAAAGCGTCTCGGAGCTATGGCCCTGTTCGGTGAAAAGTACGGCGACGTGGTGCGCATGGTCGAGGTGGGGGAGGGCGACTACTCGCGCGAGCTCTGCGGCGGCACGCATGTTCGCTCGACCGCCGAGATAGGCGTCTTTCGCGTCCTCAGCGAGACCTCCAGCTCGGCGAACGTGAGGCGCATCGAGGCTGTCACCGGCCCCGAGGCTGTCGCGCTTCTGCGCGACCACGACCGGCTCCTCGTCGAGGTGGGCGCGGAGCTCCGCACGCGCGCCGAGGACGTTCCCGCGGCGGTGCGCGCGCTCGCGCAGGAGCGCAAGCGCATCGAGAAGGCGCTCAAGGGAGGCGGTCAGGGCAACGGCGCGGGTTCGCTCGACCTCGACGAGCTTGCGCGAGGGGTGCAGGAGGTAGCCGGCGCGCGCGTGCTCGCGTCGAGCGTCGAGGTGGCCGACGCCAAGGCTCTGCTGGATGTCGCCGATCGCGTCAAGGGTCGTCTGGGCGACGCCGCGATCCTGCTTGGCACGGCCGCCGACGGCCGCGTCCATCTGGTCGCGAGCGTCGCGCCGTCGCTCGTGCAGCGCGGCGTCAAGGCCGGAGCGATCGTGAAGGTCGCCGCCGAGGTCGTTGGCGGCGGCGGCGGCGGGCGCGACACGATGGCCCAGGCTGGTGGGCGCGACCCCGAGAAGCTGCACGAGGCGATCGAGGCCGCCCGCACGGCGATCGAGGCGGCCCTCTCGCGCTGAGACGATGCGGGTGCTCGCGCTCGACTACGGAAGCGCGCGCTGCGGCTGCGCTGTGAGCGACCCCACCGGCACGATCGTCACGCCTCTCGCGCACGTCGAGCAGCCCGCCTCCAAGCGGGGGCTCGCGCGGCTGCGCAAGCTCGCGCTCGACTACGAGGCCGAGCGCGTCCTCGTCGGGCTGCCGCTCTCGCTCGACGGCGGCGACAGCGAGCAGACGCGCGAGACGCGCCGCTTCGCGGCGGCCCTCTCCGAGCGTCTCGCCCCGAACGTCGACGTCGAGCTCTACGACGAGCGTTACACGACGCGCATCGCGCAGCGCATGCCGGGACGCCATCTCGCCAGCGAGGACTCCCGCGCTGCCGCGCATCTGCTCGAAGGCTGGCTGGCCTCGCGATCGCGTTAAGGTCCCTGTCTTGGCACGCCGCGATCGATCAGGGACCGGACGCGAACGCACCGCTGAGGAACGCGAGCGAGACCGACTGGAGCGCGAACGACGACGTGCGCAGCGGACGCCCGGTGGCTCATCCGGCGACGCAGTCCGGGATCCGGAGCCGGGTGGCGGGCCTGCTGAGGAGCAGGCGCGCACCGACGCTCCGCCGGAGGTCGCGTTCTCTGTGGAGGCGACGGCGCAGGGCGACTACGAGCTGTCCGCGCCCACGCATGAAACCGCGCCTCGGGACCTCGCCGATCAGGGTCTCGTGGAGGCCGCCGAGACCGCCCGCGAGGACGACCGCACGCCCTTCGAACCGATGCCGCCAACGAGCGAGCCGCCACAGCTGGGCTTGGAGTCGGTGGAGCTGGGCTTGGAGCCGGTGGAGCCGGGCTTGGAGCCGGTGGAGCCGGTGGAGCCGATGGAGCCGATGGAGCCGGGCTTGGAGCCGGTGGAGCCGGGCTTGGAGCCGGTGGAACCGGTGGAGCCGATGGAGCCGGGCTTGGAGCCGGTGGAGCCGGGCTTGGAGCCGGTGGAGCCGGGCTTGGAGC
>Ga0209040_10000041_pt1 | contig 72840 bp, 72 predicted proteins | sample BogFormECP12_OM3_FD_188240 | JGI IMG/M metagenome (GOLD analysis project Ga0209040, IMG submission 188240) | Bog forest soil microbial communities from Calvert Island, British Columbia, Canada - ECP12_OM3 (SPAdes) (version 2) | ecosystem: Environmental > Aquatic > Freshwater > Wetlands > Bog ... | reverse complement strand
GGGCCACGCCGCCCAGGGCGGTTCGGTATCCCGGCTACCTCAATGCAAAGGGGTCGGATGCGGTCAAAACGGCGGCGGCCCGACGATCTCCCAGCGATGACGCCGATACGCGGCTCTGACGTCTTCGGACGCAAATGACTCATACGAGCGCTGCAGCCGCTGCGACTCCTCGAAAAACCCGCCCGCCCCGGCCGGGGTATAAAGGAACAGCACCCGCGCCGTCTCGGCGCCCGAGTTTTTCCAGGCATGAGCGAGCCCGCGCGGCATGAAGGCGCAGGCGCCCGGACCGCCAACCGTGACCTCGTCGCCGATCTTGAAGGTGATCTCGCCGGCGAGGACATAGGCCACCTCGTCGCTGTCGTGGTGCAAGTGATAGGTCGTCTCAGTACCGGAGGGCGCAGTTTCCTCAAACATCATTACGCTCTCGCCGGTCTCCCCACCCAAAAGTTTGAGCGCCGACGATCGACCCGCTGCCATCTCCCACACCCGTCCTTGACCGGGCGGTATTACAAAACCTCGTGCCTCCATCGTTCGATCCTCCGGTTGCGATTCAAAACGGGATGTCGTCGTCGAGGTCGTTGACCGGGGTATTGGCGCGAGCCGGAGCGGGCGAGCCATCTGCCCGCCCCTCGTCGTCAAAGCCGCCGCCATAACCCTCGTCATAGTTGTCATAGTCGCCTTCGACCGGCGGCCCGCCGGCCGTGGCGAGCACGTCTGGCCAACGTTGCACCGCCTTTCACCGTGTTATGAGCCTCTGGCTTCCTTGCACGGATTCACCCAGCGCAGACCGCTAAATCGGGCGAAATCCGTATCGGTTGAATACAAAATATACCCCCGCTCCATTGCGAGGACCGCCAAGTGGGCATCCGTGGTCAGGTTGCCGGCGGTCCCAAGACGCTCGAGTTCAGCCCGAAGCCTGGCAAAGTGTGTATTCGACGGCTGCGCAATATGAACATGCGGCAACGTCAGCCAAGCCTGGAGCTGCTCCATTACATGCTGAACCGCGAGCGGGTGCGCTACCACTCTGCGGTTGGTCGTGATCCGCACAAAACCGAGCATCGCCGCCCAAGCGAGGCCAATGCCTTCGGTCCCCGAGAGACAGGCGTCCCACCACGGCCTAGCCCTGTCATGAAGCGCGGAATCAGCGTTGTGCGCGTGAACGAGAACGTTTACGTCGGGCAGAATCATGGACTTTTTCCGCGAAGGCCTCCGCCTCCAGCTCATCCGCGAGCTGCCCGAGTTTGTCGAGATCGATACCCGGCCTGAATCCGAACGAATGGGAAATCGTCTTCAGCGTGGGATGGATTCGGGTCGCGGTGTCCTCATGCATGCCGGCACGAATAGTTCGATTCACCGCTTCCTTAAAGGGGATGCCGAGTTCCCGAGCGCGCTGTTTCAACAATCCCGCGAGATCATCGTCAAGCGTCAGAGTCGTGCGCATTCCCGCATCATCTGTGCCTCTAGTTTTGATGTCAAGGCATCAACATTTATGGGTTTCCCGAATCGAAAATGGGCGGGCTGCCGACTAGCCCAATAAGTTGTCCGACAGCAAACGCGATAGCTCTTCTGAAGAGCTACACATCTTTCACTCACCTGGGCGGAGCGGTAGCGGCCGTCGCCGCACCCGGCGCCTCCATCGGCTTGTCGACGGGCAAAAACGGGATCGGCGCACCGGCATAGATCGCTACCGGCAATTTACCGTCCCAACGTTCCGCCTTGCGCAGGTCGATCAGGATCGGGTTGCTTTTCAGCGCATCGGCCTGTGCACGGATTGCCGTCGCCTGAGCTTCGCCCTGCAATCCGATGGCTTTGGCTTCCGCCTGCGCCTGCAATAGCCGCGCGTCGGCGGCGCCTTTAGCCTGCTCGCGCACTGCATTGGCGTCGCCTTCTGCCTTGATCCTGGCGGTCTCGGCCTGCTTCTGCGCCTGCTGGCGCTGGTACTCGACCGACTCGATATTAGCCTTTTGCACTGCGGCGTTATTGACCGCCTGGCGGAAGGCGTCAGTGTACTGCATGTCGGTCAACTGGAAATCGGTGATCTCGACCCCCAGCACCTTGACGTCGTGATCCAAGGTCGTCTTGATCGCGTTGCGCAATTCGCCGCGCTTCTCGGCGACCGACTGGACATTGACCTAGCCCATCGCCGCTTTCAGCCGGTCGACGGTCATCGCCGCGAGCCGGCTTTCGTAGTCGCGATTATTGGTAAAGATGTAGGCGACTTGATCCGCCGGCACCCGGTAGAAGACAGTATAGACGACGTCGACTTCCTGATTGTCGATCGTGTAGGTGTTGACCCCCTTCTCCGGAGACATCGCGCGGATATCGGTGCGGTAGGCTTGCGTGCCATCGATAAACGGTATTTTGAAATGCAGTCCCGGCCCGGCGACATACCGAAACTCGCCAAACCGGTTGACGACCGTCAGCTCGTTTTGTCCGACCGTGAAAAAGCTCGAAGAAACCAGGATCGCGAGCAGGAGCGCCGCGCCGATCATCCCGGCAAACTTCACATCACTACGCATGATCGCCTCCCCGATTGTTTCCCGCGCGCGCGGTTCTACTTATTTCTGTATGGTACCAGGCTGATTCGTGAAAGTACACCGCTGGCATTACCAGCGCGACGCCACCCGGGCCGGAAGCAAAGCACTTATTGATGAACATCTCCTTTACCTTACCCCGCGCAAGCTCGGGCTCAGCTTGGTTTTATTGGTTCCCCGCAGGGGGATATGAAATAGCGCGCCGCCCGGCCTTGGGGGGCGCACAGCGACGAAGCAGCAATGATGCATATTGCGCTGGACGTGCCGTTGCCTAAGTCGCAGATGCCCGGCTCGTAGGGTGTCAGGTCCAGCGTCGTACTCCGCCGCCTGTCATGCCGCCGTCGATCACGAGTTCTGCGCCGGTCACGTAGCTGGACGCGTCCGATGCGAGGAACAAGACGCCATTGGCGATGTCCTGTGCCTGCCCCACCCGGCCGAGCGGGACCCCCGATTTGGACACTTCGTTCGGGTCGATCGGCGTGTTGCGGCCCGCGGAACTCGAGATCTTTGTCCAGATCGGCGTATCGATGACTCCGGGATGGACCGTGTTGACCCGGATCCCGTCCCCTTCGGCCGCGCACTCCATGGCGGCGGCTTTGGCTCGACGTGCAGCACTTCATGAGGACGCTCGGCATCACGACGCCGGCCGAGCTGCGCCAGGCCGACCACAAGGCGGTGATCGCGTGGGAGCGCTATATGCGCGAGACCGAGCACGCGGCGGCGTCGACGATCCGCCGGCGGCTCGCAGCGCTCTCCTCTTTATACAAGCACCTGGTCCGCCACGATCATGCCGCGCGCAACCCGGTCGGCGAGGTTGAGCGGCCGGCAATCAATCGCGACGAAGGCTCGACCCTCGCCTTTTCGAAGACGCAGGCGCGCAAGGTGCTCGACGCGCCGGCCGAGGACACGGTCGCAGGCCTGCGCGACCGGGCGATCCTCTCCGTCGGCTTGCAGGTCGGCTTGCGGCGCGCCGAGATCGCGGCGCTCAAGGTCGGCGATTTGCACCAGAACCGCGGCTATGACTCCTTGCGCGTCATGCGCAAAGGCGGCCCGCGCGACGCGCTCGCGATCAATCCCCAAACTGCCGCGCGGCTTCGCGCTTACCTCGAAGCGGCCGGGCACGGTGCCGACGTCGACGGGCCCCTGTTCCGGCCGCTCAAGCACAACGGCAAGCGCCAGGACGAGCGCCGGGGCATGGACCCGGACGCGATCGATCGCGTGGTGCGCAAGTACGCCGGCGAGCTCGGCCTCGACCGTGGCTACTCGGCCCACTCGATGCGGGCGACATTCATCACGACGGCGCTGGAGAACGGCGCCCAGCTCGAGGACGTGCAGAAGGCCGCCGGGCACCGCGATCCAGGCACCACGAAGCTATATGATCGACGGGGTTACAATCCAGAGAAGGCGGCGAGCTTCTTCGCAACCTATTGAACACATACCGGAGAGCAGCACCTTGCTTCTAACCCGAGAGACATTGCTTGAGCGGCTTCGGCACCACCTACAGGCATCGAGCAACGTTGACATCGCGGTAGCCTGGGCATGTGATTGCGACGCCCTCTCAAGCCTGCTTGCATTTGGAACGAGTGGGGCGCCTCTACGGTCAATCGTTGGGATTTGGGGCAATGCAACTCACCCGAATGCGCTTCATAAGCTTAGCGACTGCGGTCATCTTCGGATTGCCACAAATGCCGAAGGTCTATTTCATCCAAAGTTCTACCTGTTCCATCAGCACGATAGACGGATCGGCTGGATCGGCAGTGCCAACCTGACCCGTCCTGGATTTCAGCAGAACGAAGAGCTTGTCTTTGAATTCGCGGACGAAGATGGGCGAGCACTTGAATGGTTTGAGAAGCTCTGGGGGTCTCTGCCGGCTGATTGTAGTACTACCCTCGCGGATTATGAACGTAACTGGCGGCCGCCTCCACCAGCCCCGCGGACAGTCGCATCGGCCGAGGATAACCGGCGACGTCCGCCAAGGAACGTGTACGAACTGGGCCGTCAACTAACGGATTGGCCCTCTTTCGTGACAGCGATCGGCGAAGCGGATCGATATTGGGGCAGCAGATTGAATCAAAACGAGCCCGTCACAGGCGGCGATTTCGGTTGGCTAAATACTTTAACGCTCGGGCACCCTGTTGTGCGCAAACCAGACTGGATCGATCTAACGCGAGAGGATCACCATTTGATTTTAGGTCGTTCGCCATATGGTTGGCTCGGCAGCATGGGTGCGGCCGGGATCGCCAACAATGTCTTTAGAGAGCCGACCCCCGAAAACTTACGTATTCGAAGGGACATTCGCACCGCGTTAGAGCCCGTCCTCCAGGCCAACGCGACCCAATTCGCCGATGCTGCGTGCGCGTTCGTTGCCGTGGTTGACGGAATTCCGCACTTCTCCGGTGGAATTGCAACGAGGATGCTGGCGCTCGCACGACCGGATCGGGGAATTTCCGTCAACAACGCGTCGCGGCGACGCCTTGCACAACTCACCACCTTGTCTACAAATAGCCTTGCCCTTCCACTAGGGCGCGGAGCACATTCATATCAAGATTTGCTGCGTTGGTTCGAAAACAAGCTCTGGTATTCGTCCCCATCGCCGCAGGGAATTCATGAACACTTGCTCGCCGACAACCGGGCTGCATTGTTTGATGTATTTGTCTATGACTATGAATAATAACCGATAAAGGACATTATCAGATATATAACCAGTAAAGGAAGCCGCATGCTGGGATCAGTCTTAGCGATTTTCGCCGGAGATCGGAGATCTGTTTCGGCCAAGGTCTGGTCTTTTAGGATAGAGATTCTGTCGTCGGCGAGTTAAAATGTTGTGCAAATCGTTTTGCCATGTCCTCCGTCAAACCAAGGTCGAATCTCCGCGGGCAGCGCGGATTTCTTTCCTCTGCGGGAATCTCATATATTTGAAACATGTTCACGTGTAAGTGTTTTTCTATAATATATATTGTCAGCTCTTCCGCGAACCTGAGCATCTGCTCACGGAGGACGGCCATATCACCAACTATCGAAGATGGCTGATTGTCCCCGCGATGCCACGTGGGGCGAAAAATGCCTTCTGGTACTATCTCATAATTCGTCACATGCAGCACGCCTGAGCGGCCCTTCGGATGCTCGACAGCGTTTCGCATCCACACGACCTCGCAAAGCCACGCTTCGTGCAGTCCCAGAAACCTTGTGAGCCGGTCTTCGCGTCCAAAATGGCTAACCGCCCAGCGCTGGATTTTACTGCCGCCCCTCGCTTTGCAGAACTGGCTTGCTTGATCGAATCCGGTTCCGTAAGCCGCGTTGATAACAACCGTGAGATCGCGAATAAAATTTTTGGCTTCGTAAAGAAATGTCTCAGCCGCATGCTGCAGGCCAACAACGGCGGGTATCGTCGCTACCTGGCTATTTTGTGGCGGCTGATGTTCACGTTCGAGCTTATCGCACTCTTCCGTCAATTTCTCCCAGACGTCCCAGCAACGGATCAGGCGCGTAGACGCGTGAAACGAGGCTGAGAAAACGGCCCCGCGGCCGCTCTCTCCCAGCGTAGTGTTTTTTAGAAGTTCGCTGACCTGAACCTGTAGCCTGGCCACCACTGGATGAGAAGTGCCGTGGTCAAGTAACTTCCTAATGACCAATGGCATTCCGGTATAACCATAACCCGGTGAACTGCCCCACTGTCTTTTAGTTACTGCTTCTCTTTGGATCGCGGCTGACGCCTGTGTTCGGGCACCGGTGACGGCACCGGCCGTCGCTCGTGCTCGGTCGTTGTAGGCCGTCGTTTGTGATCCTTTTCCGTCACGAATTGTCCAGTCTTCACGTCCCGGTAAAAATCGTGAAGCTCAACCTTTTTACGCATCGGATTAATTCCTTACTAACCGCAGGCGAGCGCCTTCGGCGCTAGCGATTTCCCCGCATGTAGTTTTGGCCTGCTTCGCATGCAATAGATGTTGATGAGCTTTTCCGCGAAATTGCCTGGCGCGATCTTGTTCGCTTGAACATCGCGGCTGTTACCACGCCACGCCTTGCACAAAAATCGCCGGCGTGACGATCGGGATATCACGAAAGGGATTGAGCACCAGGAGATCGCCGTCGCCGGACACGATCAGGTCAGCATGGCCGCTGACGGCCAGCTCGAGAAATTTGTCGTCGGTGGGAGCGCGGCACGCCGCGATCCGCTCGCTGATCGTCACCGGCTCGGCGGCCGCCATCATCCTCGCCACGCCTTCGCGTAAAGAGAGGATCGTCGCCGCGGCTATGTACGGCCGGCTGAGGACGTTGAGGAGCTGCCGCTCGGTCGCGACGGATTTGAGCAGGCCGTCATGCTGTTCGATCCAGCGGACGACGAGGAACGGCAGGGAATTCTCCTTGAGGGCGGCGCTGACGATGACGTCGGTGTCGACGACCAGCCTCATCCAACACGCGGCTCGACTTCCCTTTGCGCCTGCTTGATGAGCCGGTCGATATCGTCATCGCTCAGCCCGGCGGCGATCACCAGCCGGCGCGATTCCTGCCGCGCCTTCGTCAGCCAGTCGTCCGGTTCGATCATTACCGTGATCGTGCGCTCCTTCGGCACGCCAAGCCGTTTGAGCACGTCGGTAACCTGGCCGGCCGTGGTTTCAAACCTTCGATTTCTTTGTCGGCCATAACGCAGCCTCCGCCTATGCCCTGGAATCTAGGCCGACCAGGCCCTCTGGTCAAACTTCAGGCCGCGCAGCCGGCTTTCGATCACGGACCGGGACCACTGCGCCGAGCGAGGGCGAGAACGCTGGCGGGAACGCCCGTGGTCGCGTCCTGCCGATGGACCGGGGCGAGCTCGACTCAGGTCAAAACGGGATGTCGTCGTCGAGATCGTTGACCGGCGTGCGCGCCCGGGCCGGGGCAGTCGCAGCGGGCGAAGAGGGCTCGTCGCCGAAGCCGCCGCCATAACCCTCGTCATAGCCGCCCTCGACCTGCGGCATCCCGCCGCCGCGGGCGCCCCCGGCACCATCCAGCATCGTCAATTCGCCGCGAAAGCGGTTCAGCACGATCTCGGTCGAGTAGCGCTCCTGGCCGGCGTTGTCGGTCCACTTGCGGGTCTGCAGCGCGCCCTCGAGATAAACCTTCGAGCCCTTCTTCAGGTACTTCTCGGCGATCTCGGCGAGCCGTTCGTTGAAGATCACGACGCGGTGCCATTCCGTGCGCTCCTTGCGCTCGCCGGACACCTTGTCGCGCCAACTCTCCGAGGTCGCGATCGCCAGATTGGCGATACGCGTGCCGTCCTGGGTCGAGCGCAGCTCGGGGTCGCGGCCGAGGTTGCCGATCAGGATCACTTTGTTGACGCTGCCTGCCATGGGGTCACCGCACATTCGTGGTCGTCAGGAGCGCGCATCTTATCAGACGGGCAGAATGTTCCTACTTTATTCTTATCATGGATACCTATCTCACCCCCGTTTTCGATCCGATCAGCGACAGCGAGCCCAACTCCCCGGCGGTTTCGATCTCTCCCGCCTCGGCCGAGGATCTGGTGCTGCTCGACGCCTATTCGCGCGCCGTTATCGGCGCCGTCGACCAAGTCGGACCCGCGGTCCTGCATCTCCAGATCAGCGGTACAAAGGAGGGCTCGGGCGGCGCCGGTTCCGGCGTCGTCTTCACGCCCGATGCCTATGTCCTGACCAACAGCCACGTCGTCAATGGCGCAGCCAAGATCCAAGCCACGTTCCCCGACGGGCGCAGCCTCGCGGCGAATCTGGTCGGCGACGATCCCGATACCGATCTCGCCGTCTTGCGCCTCGACGGCGACACCCCGGTCTTCGCCCGGGTCGGCGATTCGCGGCGGCTGCGCGGTCATCCTATTTCGAGATTGTGATCGGAATCCCGACGTTCTCGATCCGTCCGATGGTCGTTTGGAACAAGATGCTGAGTATCAGGAAAGTCGTGCGGTCCCACTCCGTGTCATTCACGGAGTAATAGTGACCATCAAAATAAACAGTCGGAAGTCTCACATCTGGTGGACTATCGGTTATATTAATCTTCAATGTCGCTGTTGCCCCTGATTCCGTACCCTCGATCGCCGCGTTCGGGCTAACCTCGAATTCTGGGGCGGTCCTAATACCTGTGCCGATAAAATTAAGAATCTGAAACATGCTGCGTAATTTCATTGCACCCTGGATGGGCAAATTTCCGCCCGGCTCATTTGGCTGAATATCCAGATAGACAAATCCACTTGGGTTCTTCTGGATCTTTTCATCGAGCTCGAAGCGCTGCTGGTCGGTCAGCGCCATCGGGTCGAAATTGACCACGACGACCCGGCCGCCTTTCAGCCGCGTCAGTTCATAATTACCGTTTGGTTTCTGTCGCCATCGCAATCCCATGTTGAAGCCGCTGTTGATATCCCCGGCGCTCGGGGTGTTTTTGAAATCGGCGATTAGGGTTTCGTCAAAAACGAGAGGGCGTACAAACAGCTGGCGATTGTCGTTGAGCCACTGCAGGTGGGCGGCGATCCGACGGAAATCCTCGTACTCTTTTGGTCGTCGTGGATCGTTTTCAATGAAGCGAACAAACCGGCCGTCTGGTGTCTGGACCTCTATTCCCGCGCTCATCAGACGCATGGCCTGGTCGATCCTGCCCCCTTGAAACACGAGAAACTCGAAGATCGTGTCCGGAAAGGGCGTTGCGACCCGCTCGGTAAACTCCCCGCCGGAAATGGGAGAGATGCTGAATGTCGGATTCTCCGACGCGCTCCCACCGATGTTGAGGTTAAAGAAGTTGGTTCCTTTCGACTCCGTGACCTGACCGCTGGCGCCCAGCGTTGCTGTCCAGTTGAACGTGGCGGCGATGCTCGAGGTTGACGTGAAGTGAACGGGTTCTTGGTTGGAGACGCGCGCGATGTTGAGAAGCAGGAGCTTTTCGTCGAGCGTCTTGGTGACTTCATCATAGCCAAGCACCGCCCGCTCGAGCACCGGCGGTCCGACACAGCCGCTGATAGCGACGGTGATCACGCCGGTGAGCAGGTTGAGGGTCGCACGACGCACGAGGTCAAGGGGCTTCCCTTCGGAAGGCCTCATGGTGGGTTATGCGGTCTTGGATCCCGTTTGTAGGCCACAGCAATGCCGATCGAGGATGGTCCTCCTTCGCACTCTGCAAACCCGCGGGTGCGCATAATTAGGCGCGGTTTACACAAAGCATGTCCACACCTCGTCCGCTCCGAGCACCACACCCATACTGATCGACACGGTCGGGCCACCGATGCACACCGGCCGACCCACGGTGATCGAGCGATCGATCAGAGAAAGGGCGGCCAGAAGATGGGCATTCTGATAACGTTCGAATACATCTCCGACGAAACGGTTGAGACCGCAGGATCTAATATCCGTATCAAGAATGATCCGCGCGGACGCAACAGCGATCTGAACCGGAGGGAATCCGAGAGGAGCCGACACCTGGCACGTAACGGTTGCGTCGCATGCGGTCCGGTGAAGCACGGAATTTCTAGCGGAGGGCGACATGGATGCCGCCGCTATATCAGCGTTGTCTGCCCTGGGAGGAGCCACAATCGGCGGATTGGCATCCTTTGGGAGCTCGTGGCTGACACAGCGGACGCAGCTGCGCTTCGCCCACCACGACGCAATCAAGGCCAAGCGGGAGGCGCTCTATGCTGAATTTATTGAGGAGGCCTCTCGCCTCTACGGGGACGCGTTGGGTCACCAAAAGGACGATGTCGCGGACCTGGTCAAGATCTATGGCCTGATCGGGCGGATAAGGCTCGTATCACCCCGACGAGTGGTCACGGCTGCCGAGCGGACATTGGACACGATCAGTCGGACCTACCTTGCGCCCAATCGTAGCTTGCACGAGGTGATGGACGACTTCCACGGGGCCGGGTCCGATTTCTTTGCTGAATTCGGGGAAGCGTGCAGACAGGACCTGGGTCTTGATTGAGCGAAATATCCGGAATTGAGCCGTGCCGTTCCCCGCACATTCGTGGTCGTCAGGAGCGCGCATCTTATCAGACGGGCACAATGTTCCTACTTTATTCTTATCATGGATACCTATCTCACCCCCGTTTTCGATCCGATCGGCGACAGCGAGCCCAACTCCGCCGCGGCGTCGATCTCCCCCGCCTCGACCGAAGATCTCGTGCTGCTCGACGCCTATTCGCGCGCCGTAATCGGCGCCGTCGATCAAGTCGGACCCGCGGTCCTCCACCTGCAGATCAGCGGTGCCAAGGACGGTTCGGGCGGGGCCGGCTCCGGCGTCGTCTTCACTCCCGATGCCTATGTCCTGACGAACAGCCACGTCGTCAATGGCGCAGGCAAGATCCAGGGGACCTTCCCCGACGGGCGCAGCCTCGCGGCGAATCTGGTCGGCGACGATCCCGATACCGATCTCGCCGTCTTGCGCCTCGACGGCGACACCCCGGCCTTCGCCAGGGTCGGCGATTCGCGGCGGCTGCAGGTCGGCCAGCTGGTCGTCGCGATCGGCAACCCGTTCGGCTTCCAGTGCACGGTCACCGCCGGGGTGGTCAGCGCCCTCGGCCGCTCGTTGCGCACCCGCTCGGGGCGGCTGATCGACAGCGTGATCCAGACCGACGCGGCGCTCAACCCGGGGAATTCCGGGGGCCCGCTTGTGACCGCGTCGGGCGAGGTGGTCGGCATCAACACGGCGATCATCGGCATGGCGCAGGGCATCTGCTTCTCGATCTCGGCGGCCACGGTCGAGTTCGTCGCCGCGCGGCTGATCCGCGACGGCCGGGTACGCCGCTGCTATATCGGGGTTGCCGGACAGAGCGTGCCATTGTCCCGCCGGGTCGTGCGCTTTCACGAGCTCGCCCGCGAGACCGGGGTGCGCGTCCAGTCGACCGCCCCCGACGGGGCGGCGCGCGCGGCCGGGTTGCTGAGCGGCGACATCATCGTCGCAGTCGACGGCATCGCGGTCGCCGATGTCGACGAATTGCACCGGCTGATGACCGAGGAGCGGGTCGGCAAGCCCGTACCGATCACCGTTCTGCGCCTTTCGCAAAAGCTCGAAATCACCGTCACGCCGCGCGAATCGCCGCCGCGCGCGACGGCGTGAGAAGGCTTCGAGCAGGGAGCGGAATCGGTGCGAAAAGCCGTGCTCACCCCTCCCTGCTGCCTCCCTCAGGCCCCCTTTTCGCCTCCCTGCAACCTTCCCTCAGCAGGATGCAACACCGGATCGTAAGTAATTGTTGTACAATGCCTTATGGGCGATGAGCCGGTGCCGAAACAATTTTCTTCCCTGAGCTGAGGGAAAGACGCGTTCGGCGGTGGCGCGACGGCCGGCGTCGCGATAGAAGTTTGGCATGCAGCAGCAGATCCGGATCCGCGGGGCGCGGGAGCACAATCTCAAGAACGTCGATGTCGACGTGCCGCGCGACAGTCTGGTGGTGATCACCGGGCTGTCGGGATCGGGCAAGTCCTCGCTCGCCTTCGACACGATCTATGCCGAAGGCCAGCGCCGCTATGTCGAAAGCCTCTCGGCCTACGCCAGGCAGTTCCTCGAATTGATGCAAAAGCCCGAGGTCGAATCGATCGAGGGTCTGTCGCCGGCGATCTCGATCGAGCAGAAGACGACCTCGCGCAACCCGCGCTCGACGGTCGGGACAGTGACCGAGATCTACGACTACATGCGGCTGTTATGGGCGCGGGTCGGCATCCCCTACTCGCCGGCGACCGGATTGCCGATCGTCAGCCAGACCATCTCGCAGATGGTCGACCGCGTATTGGCGATGCCGCAGCGCACCCGGCTCTATCTGCTCGCCCCGATCGCCCGCGGCCGCAAGGGCGAGTATCGCAAGGAGCTCGTCGACCTGCGGAAGCGCGGCTTCCAGCGGGTCAAGATCGACGGCAAGATGATGGAGCTCGACGAGGTTCGCCCGCTCAACAAGAACCTCAAGCACGACATCGAAATCGTCGTCGACCGCATCATCGTCGACGGCGATCTCGGCAACCGGCTGGCCGATTCGTTCGAGACGGCACTCGATCTGGCCGACGGGATCGCGATCACCGAAAACGCCGATTCGGGCGAGCAGACGATCTTCTCGGCGAAATTTGCCTGCCCGGTCTCAGGGTTTACGATCCCCGAGATCGAGCCGCGGCTGTTCTCGTTCAACAACCCGTTCGGTGCCTGCCCGGCTTGCGACGGGCTCGGCACGAAGCTCTATTTCGACCCGGACCTGGTCGTGCACGAAACCAAGCGCAGCCTCGCCGAGGGCGCGGTCAGCCCGTGGTCGCATTCATCGTCGCAGTACTACACGCAGACCCTGGAAAGCATCGCGCGGCATTTCCGCCAGAGCATGCACACGCCGTGGGACGACCTGCCGGAGAAGATGCGGCGCACGATCCTCTCCGGCTCGGCCGGCGAGCCGATCAAGATGACCTATGATGACGGGCTGCGGAAATACACGACCGAGCGGCCGTTCGAAGGCGTTTTGCCGAACATGGAGCGGCGCTTCCGCGAGACCGACAGCGCCTGGGTCAAGGAGGAACTCGGCCGCTATCAGAGCGCCAAGACTTGTGAGGTCTGCGGCGGCGACCGGCTCAAGCCCGAGGCGCTGGCGGTCAAGATCGCCGGCAAGCACATCAGCCAGGTCGCGGCTCTGGGGATCGCCGAAGCCGGCACCTGGTTCTCCGGGATCGACGCGCAGCTGACCCCGAGCCAGCGCGAGATCGCCCAGCGCATATTGAAGGAGATCAACGAGCGCCTCGGCTTTCTAAAGAATGTCGGGCTCGAATACCTGACCCTATCACGGGCTTCGGGCACGCTCTCGGGCGGGGAGAGCCAGCGCATCCGGCTCGCCTCGCAGATCGGCTCGGGGCTAACCGGGGTGCTCTATGTCCTCGACGAGCCGTCGATCGGATTGCACCAGCGCGACAACGGGCGTCTCTTGGGGACGTTGAAGCGGCTCCGAGACCTCGGCAACACGGTCATCGTCGTCGAGCACGACGAGGAGGCGATCCGCACCGCCGACTGGGTCATCGACATGGGGCCGGGTGCCGGCGTCCATGGCGGGCATCTGGTCGCCGAGGGCACGCCCGAAACGGTCATGGCGAGCCCCGACAGCATCACCGGCCAGTATCTGACCGGGATTCGTCAGATCCCGGTGCCGACGATCCGCCGCATCGGTCATCCCGGGCAGATCCTCTCCGTGGTCGACGCTCGCGGCAACAATCTGAAGGGCATTACTGCCGAGATCCCGCTCGGCACCTTTTGCGTTGTGACCGGTGTCTCGGGTGGCGGCAAGTCGACCCTGATCGTCGAGACCTTGTACAAGGCGCTCGCCAAGCGCCTCAACAACGCGCGCGAGCAGGCCGCCCCCCATGGCGGGCTCGAAGGGGTCGAGTTTCTCGACAAGATCGTCGACATCGACCAGTCGCCGATCGGCCGCACGCCCCGCTCGAACCCGGCGACCTATACCGGCTGCTTCACGCCGATCCGCGACTGGTTCGCGGGGCTCCCCGAGGCGAAGTCACGCGGCTATTTGCCCGGCCGGTTCTCGTTCAACGTCAAGGGCGGGCGCTGCGAGGCCTGCCAGGGCGACGGCGTCATCAAAATCGAAATGCACTTCCTGCCGGACGTCTATGTCCAGTGCGATGTCTGCAAGGGCCGCCGCTACAACCGCGAGACCCTGGAGGTGCTGTTCCGTAGCAAGAGCATCGCCGACGTGCTCGACATGACGGTCGACGAGGGTGCCGATTTCTTCCGCGCCGTGCCGTCGATCCGCGACAAGCTGCTGACCCTGCAGCAGGTCGGGCTCGGCTACATCCATGTCGGCCAGCCGGCAACGACCCTGTCGGGTGGCGAGGCGCAGCGGGTCAAGCTCGCCAAGGAATTGTCGCGTCGCGCCACTGGTCGCACCCTCTATATCCTCGATGAGCCGACGACGGGGCTGCATTTCGACGATGTCAGAAAGCTCCTCGAGGTATTGCACGCGCTGGTCGAGACCGGCAACACGGTGCTGGTCATCGAGCACAATCTCGAGGTCATCAAGACCGCCGACTGGATCATCGATCTCGGCCCCGAGGGCGGCGATGCCGGCGGCCATATCGTCGCCACCGGCACCCCCGAAGACATCGCCTCGAGCGAGGCGAGTTACACTGGCCAATATCTGCGGCCCTACCTCGCACGCCGCGCCGCGCGCCGCCGCCGCGCCGGGTGAGTTCGGGCGCGATGCGGCGGGTATCGCGGTACCTCGCGCTGGCTCTGCTCGCCGTCCTGCTGTCGTGCGATATCCGCGCGGCGGATTACGAAGAAGGGCTGGCGCCGCCCGGCGTACCGGCGAGCGCCTTTCCGGCGCCCGGCCGGCCGGTCGCCGGGATCGTCACCGACGTCTGGCATGACGAGGCTTCGCGCGACCGGGCGGGCGAGGCCGAGCGCGTCATGAACCTGCTTGGCGTGAAGGCCGGTCTCGACGTGGCGGATATCGGCGCCGGCAGCGGCTACTACACGGTGCGCTTGGCCCGGCGGGTCGGACCGACAGGACACGTCTTCGCCGAGGACGTCGTTCCCGATTATCTCGAGCGCCTGGCCCGGCGGGTCGCGAGCGAGGGTCTCGCCGGCTCGGTCACGGTCGTGCGCGGCGATCCGCACGACCCCCGGCTGCTGCCGGGGTCGGTCGACCTCGCCCTCCTCGTCCACATGTACCACGAAGTCCAGCAGCCCTACGGGCTGTTATGGAACCTCCGCCCGGCGCTCAAGCCAAACGCGCGCGTTGCGGTGATCGATGCCCGCAAGCAGACCGAGGTGCACGGCACCCCGCCGGATCTGTTGCGTTGCGAGCTCGCTGCGGTCGGTTACCGCCAGACCGCGTTCTATGATCTCCAGGAGGGCACTTACCTCGCCGTATTCGCGCCGCCAGGCCCCGGATCCGGCCCGGCGTCGCCAGCCGCGATTCGCCCCTGCACCTCGGGCCGCGGCTAAGCGACTTGTGCTTTGAGAAATGCGGCCATCCGGTCCCAAGCCTGGTTGGCGCATGCGACATCGTAGGCGGCGCTGCGCTCGTTGGCGAAGGCGTGCGCGGCGTCATAGCGGTAGATCTCGTGCCTGACGCCGGCGCCTTTCAGCACCTGCTCTAGATCGTTGACCGCTGCCGGTGTGCACCAATCGTCCTTGTTGGCAAAGTGCCCCTGGAACGGTACGCGGATCTTGGCGGGGTCGGAGAAATCCTTGGGCGGAATGCCGTAGAAGCAGACCCCGGCGGCCAGTTCGGGAACATGGACCGCAGCCGCGATCGTCAACGCCCCGCCCATGCAGAAACCCATGACCGCTACTTTCCCGCTCTGCCCCTTCAGGTGCTGCGCCGCCCCGCGCAGGTCCTGGTGCGTCGCCGCGGGAAAATCGAGGCCGGTCATCAGGTGGTTGGCCTCGTCGGGCTCGGTCGTCAGGCGGCCCTTGTAGAGATCGGGCGCTAATGCGTTGTAGCCGGAGCGCGCGAAGCGGTCGGCGACCCCGCAGATCTGGTCGTTGAGACCCCACCATTCCTGGATCACCACGACACCGGGGCGGCCCTGCCCCGCCATCGCCAGATAGCCTTTTGTCCTGCCCCCGTCAGGGCGCGCAAAGTCGATCATCGTACCCATAGGACAGTCCTCCGATCAGTGGAAATTAGGCATCGGCAAAGGCCGGCATGACCTCGTTCGCGAACAGCTCGACCGACCGCATCGCTTCGTCATGGGTGATCGTCCCAAAGGCGAAGTCGCAGACGTAATAATTGACGCGGGTCGCCTCGATCTCGCGGGCGATGTAGTCGCGCACCATCGCTGGGGTGCCGGCGATCGCGTCACCGTGCTTTTGCAGGACGCCGAAATCTTCAGGCAGAGCCGCTTCGAGCGGGAACGGGACGTTGTATTCGTGCCACAGCAGCCCCATGTGGTGCCGCCACGCCGGATAGCCGCGCCGTGCGGTGTCGAGCGCATCGGCCTCGGTTTCGGCGATGATGATGTGGCGGTTGACCCCGAGCAGCGGCAGATCGGCCTCGGCGCGTCCGAGCTTCTTCCATTCGGCGCGATAGCTGTCGGTGATCGCGCGCACCTGCTCCGGCGGCCGCCGCGTCACCGTGTTGGCCGCGATGGCTGCAGTCCAGGCGACGCTCGCCGGGTTGCCGAGCCCGTACCACACCGGCAGCGGCCGCTGGAACGGCTTCATTACGATCGGCACGTTGTCGAAGTCGTAGAATTCGCCGTGGAAGGTCAGCCGGTCCTCGGTCAGCCCGCGACGGATGACCTCGAAGGCCTCGCGGAACTGCTTGGCTCCGGTGCTGAAGTCGATGCCGTAGAAGCCGACCTCGACCGGCGAGATGCCGCGCCCGACCCCGTACAGAAAGCGGCCGCCGCTCATCTGGTCGAGCATGCAGATCTCGTCGATCAGACGCAGCGGGTGATAAAGCGGCAACAGATACACCATCGGCCCGAACCGCAGCTGCCGGGTCCGCTGCGCGACCGCGGACAGGAAGACGCCGGGCGAGGGGGCATAGCCGAGCGGCGTGTTGTGGTGCTCGGCGAGATGGTAGCCGTAGAACCCGGCGCGGTCGTAGGCCTCGATCAGCTCGAGCCGCGCCTCGAAGTGCCGGTCGAGCGGCAAACCGCTGTCGTCGAGATGGTCGAAGATCCCAAAACGCATCGTTTGTTCCTTTCAACAGCCGATCAGGCTTCGGCGAAGGCCGGCATTACCTCCTTCGAGAAAAGCTCGATCGACCGCTTCGCCTCGTGGAAGGTGATATCACCGAAGGCGAGGTCGCAGACGACATAGTTGACGCCGCCCTCCCCGGCCTGCTCGGCAATATACTCGCGCGCCCCGGCCGGCGTGCCGGCAAAGCCGTGGCCGCTCGACTGCAATACGTCGAATTCGTCGGGCAACGTTCCTTGCAACGGGAACGGCACCCCCCTCTGTTCCCACAACAGCTCCATGTGCCGCCGCCAGGGGCGATAGGCGCGCTCTGCGATCTTGCGGGCCGCCTGGTCGGTATCGGCGAGGACAATGTGTCGGGTCAGGCCCAGCAATGGCAGCTCGGCCTCACCCCTGCCGAGCGCCTTCCACTCGCTGCGATAGGCATCGGTCAGCGGCCGGGTCTCGCGCAGGAAAGTCACAACGTTGACATCGTTGGCGACCGCCCACGACACGGTTTCCGGCCGCGAAATGCCGTACCATAGCGGCGGATGGGGCCGCTGCATCGGCTTCAGCGCCATCGGAACGCCGTCGAACTTATAGAACTCCCCGTCATAGGTCAGCGCGTCGCAGGTCAAGCCGAGCCGGATGACCTCGAGCGCCTCGTTGAATTGCTGCACGCCGCGTGCGAAGTCGACCCCGAAGAACCCGACCTCGACCGGCGACACCCCGCGCCCGACGCCGAACAGAAAACGGCCGCCGCTCATCTGGTCGAGCATGCAGATCTCGTCGATCAGCCGCAGCGGGTGATAGAGCGGCAGCAGATAAACCATCGGCCCGAACCGCAACTGGCGGGTCCGTTGCGCGACCGCGGACAGAAATACGCCGGGGGACGGCGCATAGCCGAGTGGGGTGTTGTGGTGCTCGGCGAGATGGTAGCCGTAAAAGCCCGCTCGATCGTAGGCTTCGATCAGCTTCAGCCGCTCCTCGAATAGCTGGCCGAGCGGGACACCGCCGTCATCCAGATGATCGAAGATCCCAAAGCGCATTGCCGTTGTCTCCTATGCGAAAGGGGTCATGCCGCGGCGAGCATCGCGTCGGCGATCTTCTCGGCGGTCATCAGGGTCGGAAAGTTGGTGTTGGCGCAGGGCACCACCGGGAACAGCGACGCGTCGACGACCCGCAGACCGCCGACGCCGCGCACCCGGCCCTGGCTATCGGTCACCGCCATCGGGTCGTCCTCGGCCCCCATGCGGCAGGTGCAGGTGGCGTGCCACACACCGATCGTCGCCTTGCGGATGAATTCTTCGAGCGCGTCGTCGTCGCGCATCAGCTCGTCGAAGCGGTAACCCTCGACGATGACCTTTTCGATCATCATCCGCCGCAACCAGGCCGGGCCGTCGAGCAATTTCGCGATCACGTCGGTGATCATCTTGTTCTTGTTGTTGACGACGCCGATCTTGCGGACGCGCTCGGTATAGCTCGCCGGGAACGGGTCGCTCGTCGCGGCCGCCAAGGCCGCGCTCAGCTGCATCGCGCCGAGCCGGCGAAAGGCGTCCATCAGCCGCTCGAGATCGCGCCGATCGGACAACAGGTTGAACTCGACGATCGGTTCGGCCCGCCAATCGCGCGAGGCGAGCCGAACCTGACCGGTTTCCGAAAACGTCTTGTAGACGGCCGCGAGCAATGAGCCGATCTGCTCGCCGACGGCATGCCAGGCGGATTTGCTGACGCCGGCGACAAACATGTCGCCCGGCGGCGCGCCGCCGATCCCCGAGGAATAGCGCAAGGCGAGCAGGATATGGCGCCGGGTCAGGTCGTTGAGCCGGGACTCGGGCTTGATAAAGGAGGAGACCGAGATCGACGGGTGGTCCATCAGCCGCTGGCCGACCCCCGGCACGTGCGCAACGATGTCGATCCCGAGATCGCGCAAATGGCCGGCCGGCCCGATGCCGGCGCGTAACAGGTGCGCAGGCGAATGGATCGCGCCCGACGAGACGATGACCTCACCACCGCGGAATTCGGTTTCCTTGCCGTCGACCAATGCCTTGACGCCGACGCAGCGCGTCCCCCGGAACAGCAGCTGCTCGACCTGGGTCAAGGTCGAGATCGTCAGATTGTCGCGCAGACGTGTCCCCGGATCGAGGTAGCCGATCGCCGCCGAGACCCGGCGGTCGTAGAGGTTAGAGATCGTGATCGGGAAATAGCCGTCCTTGAACTCGGCGTTCTGATCCTGGATGTAGGCGAACCCGGCCTCGTCGAACGCCTTGGCGACCGCCTTTGCATGCCCGTTCCACAGATCGGGGAAGATGCGGCGGACCGGGATGCGACCGTCCTTGCCGTGCCACGGACCGTCGAAATCCATGTCGCGCTCGACCTTCTTGAAATAGGGCAGAACCGCATTCCAATTCCATCCCGCCGCACCGCGCGCTTCCCACTCATCGTAATCGGAGGGCGCGCCGCGGTTGGCGAGCTGGCCGTTGATCGACGAGCCGCCGCCCAGCACCCGTGCCTGCTCGTATTTGCGCAAAGGCGGCCGATCCTCCTCCGGTCGGTTGTGCGAGACGACCTCGGTGTGGACCTTGAGCTCGGTCCAGTGAAAGCGCGGATCGAAATAGGCGGTACCCGGGTAGCTGTCGAGAATCTCGGGCGGCACCTTGCCGTGCGGGGTGTCCTGGCCGGCCTCGCACAGCAGCACCTTGTTGCTGCTCTTGGCCGACAGCCGGTTGGCCATGACCGAGCCCGCCGACCCGCCACCGACGATGATGTAATCGTAGTTCATCTCCCTCCCTCTTGGGCATATCCACGACTTTTTTGTCGGGTTGATGTAATGCAATCCCGTATCGCCGGGTCAAGTCCGAGGTGCCGTTGAGCCCAACAGAGTTTGCCGTGCCGGTCGAAGACCGCTACTTCGAGGATTACGTGCCGGGCGCTGTCTATGAGTACGGGCAGATCCCGGTCACCGAGGCCGAGATCGTCGAGTTTGCCCGCCGCTTCGATCCGCAGGACATGCATGTCGACCCGGAAGCCGCGGCGCGAGGCCGCTTTGGAGGGTTGATCGCCAGCGGCTGGCACACCGCAGCGATGATGATGCGGCTGTTCGTCGATAATTTTCTGTCGAAGGTTGCGAGCCTCGCCTCGCCCGGCATCGACGAGCTGCGCTGGCTGCAACCGGTTCGGCCGGGGGATGTGCTGCGCATCCGAGTGACGGTGCACGAGGCGACCCCCTCGCGCTCGAGGCCCGACCGAGGCATGGTGCGCACCCTCGTCGAGGTCCTCAATCAACAGGGCGAGGTGGTGATGACCTTGAAGCCGATGAACATCATCCGCCGTCGGGCTTAGCCTTGAAGGTCGGCATCATCTCGGACCTGCACTGCAATGTTGCCGGGCTCTCGCAAGCGCTGAACCTGATGGGTGATGTCGACGAGCTGATCTGTCTCGGCGACAGCATCTGGGAATACCGTTTCTCGAACCAAATCGTGCGAATGCTGAAGGAGCGCGGCGCGCTCACGATCCTCGGCAACCACGAGGAGGGTTTCCTCGGGCCGCTAGGGGTCCGCGCGCGACAGCCGGATTGGATAGACCGTTCGCTGCTGGGCTGGCTCGCCGAGCGGCCGCATCGGCTCGAATTGCGGCTCGGCGGAAAGAAGTTGCTCGCCGTCCACTCGACGACGTGGGAACCGCGTGGGGCCTACGTCTATCCGCACAGCTCGCTGTTGGAGCGGTTCGCCGAGGCGGACGCCGATTTCGTCCTGTACGGTCACACCCACCACCAGCTGGTGCAGCGCCTCGGCAGGGTCCTGGTGATCAATCCGGGCTCGGCCGGCGATGCGCGCGACAACGGCAACGGCCGACAATTGAGCTGTGCGGTGCTCGACACCGTGACCGAGGAGGTCGTCGTGACGGATTTCCCGGATCGACCCTCGTCGAGCCGGGAAATTTGAAATGCCTGGTTCAGGACGCTTGATCGCCGATGTATTTAAAGTAAAATCAGCAACTTAAGATCAAATTCCCGGAAAGGCCGAACCGGGAATTCTTTCGTCGGAACCGGGAAATTCCTGCCTGCGAAACCGCGAAAATTTCCCGGTTAGGGCCCGTATCCGGGAATTAACCGGGAAATCGGTTCTTCTGTTCAGTCGGCTTGACCCTTGCGGCCGAGGAAGTCCTTGAACCCTTCGCGCGGGTGGCCGGCACTGAGCCAAGTGGCGCGCGCGTCTTCTTCGGTGTTGAAACGGTCGCGCCAGCCCATCCCAATCTCCTCGTGTAAGAGGCGCTTGATGCCCTGAACCATGCGCGCGTCGTTCTTGGCGATCGTCTGGGCCATCTCGAGGGCGGTGTCGATCAGGCGCGCGGACGGGACGACCTGGTTCAACAGGCCGATCCGCTCGGCCTCCTCGGCCGCGACGATGCGCCCGGTGTAGAGCAGCTCTTTGGCCTTTGGCAGCCCAACCAAGAGTGGCAACGACCAGGTCGAGTTGACCCGGCCATAGCTCGCCGCCAGAAAACGAAAGGCGGTGCGCTCGCAACCGATCCGCAGGTCGAGGGTCGAGCTCATCAATGCCGCACCGCCATAGGCCAGCCCGTTGATGGCGCCGATCAGCGGCTTCGCGAAACTCGCGATGTGCCAGGTGGCATGGCCGCGGACCTCCTGGCGCGTGGCCAACTCGTCGGCGGCGAGCCCGGCCATCTCGTGGATGTCGGCACCGGCAGAAAACGCCCGATCGCCGGCGCCGGTCAGGATCACCGCCTTGATGTCTTCATCGGCCTCATAATGGGTCAGCGCCTGGTCGAGCTCGCGCACTAGCGGGAAGCTCAGCGCATTGAGCTTGTCCGGGCGATTCAACGTGATCACCGCAACCCCGTCGAAACGCTCGGTCAGAATGAATTCATAGGCCATGCATAGCTCTCCTTCGGTCAGTGACGGCAGTACCGCCGAGCCCCCTTCGTCATGGCCGGGCTTGTCCCCGCCAAGGCGTTTTCCGAGTCCAGCAATTCTGCGCGTTTTCCACCGCCTCTTGGGGTGTTGCGTACCCATAGTGTGCCCATCCGTGTACCCCCCGCGCAAGCGATTGCATTCGCACGGCGCAGCCCGATCTGGGCGCAAAGGCCTTTGGGGGTTTAACACGCCGCTTACGCACTTAGCGGTTGTCCATCAGCACGCCGAGCCGCTGAACCCGGCACTCCTACACTGCTTTGGCGACCGGCAGATGGTCCTCGTGTTCATCTCACGCGAGGCGATTGACGACTATTGTCGCCTCTCCAGGACCCCCTGCTTCTCCGGCCAGAGAATGAAGGCCCGACACGGAAGGGCGTACATCGGGACGACGGGGGTGCGGGTCACTCGTCGCGTTGACCGGCCTACGTTTTCAAGCATCCCAATACAGTTACGGATGCGGTCCCCACGGCGCAGCCTGGAGTAACTTCACCTCCTGGGTCATCAGCAACGGACGGAACTTCGAGGCGAAGCCCTCGACGAAATCTTTGTTCACATAGACTGCTTCCCAATGTGCCCGCCGGTCGGCGTCGTCGGCGAATTTCCACAGATGGACAAGCTGATTGATCGTGCCGGTGTCGGCCTGGAAATAGCCGACGAGCTTCTTGTCCTGCCCGCCCTTCTGAAGTGCGGGAAAGCCGAGTTCCTGGTAGAGCTTTACGGCCTCCGGCATCGCGCCAACACGAAGCGTGTACATTCTCAGTTCATAGAGAGCCATCGGGAGTTCCTTCCTGATCAGGACGCATTATCACGCGCGTATCCCGTGCTGTGCTGGAAGACGTTCGGCTTGCGATAGATGGCCAGGATTACTGCACCCTCGTCGGAATGGGTCTCGTGGAACGAACCGACCCGTCGCCAGACGAATTCCCCGGCGCGACAGATGCCGTCGTGGTCGTAGAACGACCCCTCGATAACAAAGGCTTGCTCGATCTCCGGGTGCCTGTGCATCGGCAAGGTTGCGCCCGGCTCCCATTTCAACAGGCAGGTCATCTCGCCCTTCGCCTTGTCCTCGTAGAGCACTTTGATCGAGATGCCCTCGAACTGCGTCGGCTCCCACTTGATTTCCTGCGGCTTGACGTAGACCGAGCCGCCGATCGTGGGCTGCACGGCCCGCTGCCGGGTTTCTGCTTCCTGCACCGGGTGATTCATGAGATTTCCTTTCGGTGGCCGTTACCGGTCAGTCGTCCGATCTTGGCTCTGGAGGATCGTGTCGAGTTCGCTTTCCATGCGAGACGCGCTCGCGGATGTGCGCACCGGCAGGCAAAGCGGCCGTAGTGATCCTCCCAGGTCGGGTTTTGCGCGAGTATAGGGCGGACCTTACAGGTCCTCGAGTGCTTCATGTTCCTCTCGCGCTGAATCGCCGCGCGGATGCTCGGGTGATGCTCGACAATTGCCCAGCCGCTGCAGGCCGTACCGCTTTGTGATGCTGTCGGCCACGCCCGCAACGATGCTCCCATGCTCGACGAGCGAGATCGCTCGTCACGCCAACATAAAGCGTTCCGTTCGGTCGGTTGCTCACGATGCAGACCCACCACCCTCCATGCCACCAGACTAGTATGCGAGCGCGTAGACCGTAGCAATCGCGTGGATGCCCACGGAACTAATCCGTGGGCTGAAGGCCCACGGGACAAGCCCAGCCATGACGATACGAAGGGCCAGGTGGCTCCGAAGTTGATTAGTTATTTGTTCGACGCCCTCGTTTGACACTACGCGGCAGCGGGTGTTAGCTCAACCGCGACTGGAAGCTTGGGGAGGCGGCGATGAGTGGGGCTCTCGAAGGTGTACGGGTGCTCGAATTGGCGCGGTTCCAGGCGGGCCCGCGCGGCGGCATGATCCTCTCCGACCTCGGCGCCGAGGTCATCAAAATCGAGAAGCTCGGCGGCGAGGAGACGCGCAAGTCGCCACCCTTGGTGCGCGGCCAAAGTGTCTATTTCTCGGTATACAACCGCGGCAAAAAAAGCCTCTGCCTCGATCTGCGCAACGACCGCGGCAAGGAGGTCTTCGCGGCATTGGTCAAGACCGCCGACATCGTCCTGCAGAATTTCCGCCCCGGGGTCATGGACAAGATGGGCTTCGGCTACGACCGGCTGTGCCAACTGAAGCCCGACATCATCCTGGGCTCGGTCTCGGCCTTTGGCCAGTACGGCCCCTACCGCGAGCGCCCGGGTTTCGATCCGCTCGGCCAGGCGATGAGCGGGCTGATGAGCCTGACCGGGATGCCGGTCGGAACGCCGCTCGGGACCGCCTCCTCGATCGTCGACCGCTACACCTCGTTGCACGCGACGATCGGCATGCTCGCTGCGCTGCACCACCGCGATCGCACCGGCGAGGGGCAGGTGGTCGATGTCTGCCTGATGGATTCGGGCCTGACCATGGTCGAGATCCCGACCTCGTACTACCTCGCGACTGGGCAGGAGGGTGGCGAAGGTGGACGGCCGCCCTACAAGGCCAAGGACGGCCACGTCGTGATCTCCGCCTCGGGGCGCGAGATGGGCTCGCGGCTGTTACAGATCGCCACGGACGACCCGAAGGCCGTCGCCAACACCGGTGCCTTCACCGGCCGGATGGGGCTCGGGGATTCGCCGCGCAAAGCCGTCGAGGCCTGGTGCCTCGTCCATACCGTCGACGAGATCGTCACCGCCCTCGTCGCCGCCGACGTTCCGGTGGCGCCGGTCAAGACCATCCCGCAAGTCGCCGAGGACCCGCATCTCTGGGAGCGCGAGATGCTGGTCAAGATGGAGGACCCGGTCGCCGGCGAGATGTACCTCCCCGGTGCCACGATCAAGATGTCGAAGACGCCGGGCCGTATCGGGCCGGTGCCGACGCCGGGGCAACACACCGACGAGGTCCTTTCCCGGCTTCTTGGCTACGACCGGGCCACTCTTGCGGAATTGCGTGAAGCGAAGGTCATCGCCTGAGTCGTAATTTCGGCAAGTTCAACGAGCAATTTAAGGCGGCGGTCGGCCTGTTCGGCAGCGGCTGGTCGTGCCCCGTCGCCGACGGTGGCCGGCTCAAGATCACCGCGACCCCGAACGCGGTCGATCCGCTGGCCGCGGGCCAGACGGCGCTGCTCACCTGTGACCTGTGGGAGCACGCCTATTACCTCGATTACCAGAACCGCCGGCCGGATTTCGTACAGACCTTCCTCGACCACCTGGCGAACTGGGACTTCGTCGCCCAGAACCTGTCGAAGGCGCGCTGAGCCGATCTGCAGTCCAAGGAAGCCTCGCCCCGGCCGGGCGGGGCCTTCTCCATTACGACAGCTTATTTCTCCGGCACTCCGGCGATGCGCAGGCCGGCGAAATAAGCGTCTTCGTACAGCGCGCGAATCTTCGGTACCCCGAGGTATCCGGCTCTCAACCCGAGGATGTTCGAATAGCGATCGTCGCCGCTCAGGCTGCGGGCCTCGGCAAGCTGTGCCGCGGCGCGGACCGTGTCGCCCTTGAGGGCGTGGGCAGCCGCAAGCCGGGAGTAAATGTAGGGCAGTCTCGGACTGGCGTTGCGCGCCTTTTCGAGCCAATAGATCGCCTTGTCGACGTGCGATTGCAGCAGATGCGCCATTCCGATCCGGCCGAACCAAACGCCGATCAACGGATCGCGGGGACTGAGGCGGATGGCTTGCTCCAGCAGCGGGATCGCTTCCTCCAGCGACCCGGTGTAGAACTTGCATTGGCCGAGATTGGCGTAGGCGTCGAGCCAGTTGCGATCGAAGGCGATCGCCATCTCGTATTCGGGCATGGCCTCGTCGAACCGGTCCTGCGCGCGCAACACCGTACCTCTGGCGTAATGCGCAAGCGGGCTGCGAGGCGACTCTGCCAACGCTTTTCCGACGAGCTCTTCCGCACGTGAGACATCCGCCGCGGCCGAGTCGGTCATGCGATCCGTCGCTCGGATCGCTAGCGTGCGCGCCAGCCAGCTCTGCGCCGTGACAGATGGTGGCTCGAGCTCCAGCGCGCGCTCGAACAGCCGGATAGCCTCTGTACGGCTATCACGTGTCGGCAGCTTCATTAATGCGGCGCGCCCGCGGAGAATGTAGTCGAGCGCGTCGGGATGCTCGGTCGGCCGGGCCGCCTCCGCCACAACCAATTCACGGTTGAGCGCGACGACGATCCGTCTCGTGATTTCGTTTTGCAGGGCGAACAGATTGCCCGTGTCGCCATCGAACCGCTCTGCCCATAGGTTGGCCGCATTTTCGGCGTCGCTCAGCTGGGCGCTGATGTGGATCTGCTGATCCGATCGTTGGACACTCCCTTCTAAGACATAGCGAACGCTCAGCTCACGGCCGATCTGCTTCGTATCGACCAGCTTATCGCGATAGGTCAAGGCAGTGTTGTGCGAGATCACGAGCATCTGCCAGACGCGCGACAAATCGGTCGTCAGGTCTTCTGTGACGCCGTCGGCAAAATATTGCTGTTCACGGTCATCGCCGACATTGTCAAAAGGCAGCACGACGATCGACAGCGGAGGCGGCTTCAAACTCGTTTCTTGAGACCAGGACGAGCGCCAATCCAGGGCGGTGATCAGCAGGGCGACCAGGCTTAAACCCCCGATCAGCGAGGCCATGACGCCGCCGCTAAACCGATGCGGCACTGGAAGTGCCGGTAAGGCCCGCCCGCTCCCGACCGCGTCTCCCGCGCCGGGCCGGCAGGGTTCCCCGGAACTCGCTGTAGCCTCGCCACCGGCATCGTCGCAACGCAGGCAGGTCTCCGGCGGCGCCTCGGTCTCGACCTGGGTGACCTCGGCGGTAAAGCGATAGCCATAACCGATCACGGTTTGTATGCAGCTGCCCTGCGGGCGGTTCTGATCGAGGATGTGCCGCAGCTTCGATATCTGGACATTCAGGTTGGCTTCCTCGATCACCCTTCCCGGCCAGACGGCCGCCATGATCTCGTCCTTCGAGACGAGTTCCCGCTTCCGCCCGACCAGCAGCGCGAGCAGATCGAGCGCTCGCGATCCGAGCGGGACCGGCGTTGCGCTCCCGGCGTGATCCAGCCGGAACAGACCACCGGCGCGATAATCAAGGCGGAAACCCTCGAACAGGACAATGTCGAGCGAACCGAGCTTATCCATGAGCTGGTTCTCTCATAACCATAGGCATCTGCTCGAAAATATCGCGTTCAGCCGGGCGCGGATGTGAGCGACCTCACATTCGGCAAATTTAATCCGATGGAAGTCGATGCGGCACGGCTTTTGGGTCCTTTGGAATGATTTGGAAGATTTTAGGCCGCTCTCATAGCGGCGCCGCCGCTGGGCGCCGCATGTTTCGGGCGCCCGATCCCCGAGCAGCACGCAATGCCGTGCTCTCGTGGGGTCGGGTGCAACTGCAACATCCTTCTTCAGGAGATCGACCATGGATACGAAACCAGCAACCGGCCCCAACGGCTCCTCGCAGCCTCTGCCGCAGCCCATTGTGCTGACGCCCAGGGAAACGCAACAGGTGTCGGGCGGGCTGAATCCGCAGCCCCTCCCCCCCCGGTGGTCCCCCGACCGATCGTAGCGCTCCCAGTCGTGGAGGAGATCGACGATGGATACGAAACCAGCAACCGACCGCAATGGCTTTTCGCGGCCTTTTCCGCAGGCCCTTGAGCTCAAGCCCGCGGAAACCAAACAGGTGGCAGGGGGCAGCCCGACACTCCCTTTGCCCCCGCCCCACAGCCCGGACCCCGTCTCATGGTGGCCGGACCCCGTCCCATGGTAGTGGTCATCCCACTCAGTGGCAGAGGAGATCCACAGCCATGTCGGACCATGAAGCAAATCTAAACGCAAAGGCCCTGCCGAAGCCTGTCCAACTGACCCCAGAGGAGGTTCAGCAGGTCGCCGCCGGTACCGCGGGAGCGCTGCCTGCTCGTTGCACACGCCCCGTAACAAATGGGCCCCCGTCTCCACCACCCGAGTGAGGTGGCGAAAGTCCCGCCCGCGGCCAAGCGCTCGACGCTTGGCCGTCGACGGCCCCTTCAGAAAACCGCCATTGAGCCAAATGCGCAGGTGTTGTCGGCGTGTTGACGGGGTCACCGGCAGCTGGCCTTAGGATCGGTTACCTGACAGAGGCGGTTCCAGCGAGGCCCGAGCTTCTCGCCGCGGCAGCGCCGGCCAGGCCGACTGACGTATTCCGGGCCGCGGCGCGCTGCGCCGAGGGGCGCTGCAACCATCTCGACGGCGCAAATTGTCGACCTCGCCACGCGCAGCGCGGCGATGCCCCCCCATTGGCGAGCGCTTTCGCGCTGCGCCATTCGCAGCTCTCGCTATAGCGCCGCCACCGGCACCGTCGGGTAGGCAGCCGGATTTCCGACAGCGCAGTGGTCTCGACTTGGGGACCTCGGTAGTAAAGCGATAGCCGTATCCGGCCACGTTTGTATGCAGCTGCCTTGCGGTTCTGATCGAGGATTCGCCGCAGCTTCGACAGTCGGCAAATTTAATCCAATGGCGATCGATGCAGCGCGGTTTGGACTCCTTTGGAATGATTTGGAGGATTTTAGGCCGGCCTCATAGCGACGCCGCTCCTGGAGGCCGCATATTCCGAGCGCTCGACCCAGAGGCCACGGCCTCGCCCGTAGGGTCGGCGCAAACGCAACATCCAGATCGAGGAGATCGACTATGAATAAACACCAAGCAACCAACCGCGACCGCGTCTCGCGGCCCCTGTCGCCGCCCATCGTGCTCACGCTGGAAGAAGCGGCGCTCGTCGGAGGGGGCGACGGAGGGCGGCCATGCCAGGGACAATCGGTGTGTACCACTGTCAATAACGTGACGACTTGCCGAGACAGTGAGGGCGTATGCACGCGGTCCTGACGGAGGCGTCCCTCCCCCCGCATGCGGATGCCATACCGACTGTAGTGGCAACCTGCTGTGCAACGACGCCAACGGCCGTACGTGCGGATAATGACGCACTGTAGGGCAGAGGAGTTCAAAAGCAATGTCAGCAAACAAAACGAATGGAGATGCTAGGGTCTTGCGGAAGCCCGTCGCGCTGACCCCAGAGGAGGCTCAGCAGGTCGCGGCCGGTAGCGCGGCGGCGCTGCCGAGCGCGGCAAACGGGGGTGGCACTACGACCGGCTACACGCCACCACCAGACCCGCCGGCACGCAATTTAGAATAGCCAAAACCACCGCGTCGAACGCGCCGACGGCCACGCGCCCAATGCTTGGCCGTCGGCGCACCTTTCGGAAAAGGGCAAACTAAGCCGTGCAGGAGGAAATCATGACACAAACGGCGAAAACCGCGCCGGCGATACTATGTCCCAGCGTGACCTCCATCGGCCCGGACGCGCAGGTGTTCGGGGTGTTGACAGGGTCGGCTACGGAGGGGTTTCGGGTCGGCTACTTGACAGAGGCGCTTCCGGCGACCCCCGAGCTTCTCGCCGCCGCGGCCCCGGCCAAGCCGACCGAGGTGTTCCGAGCCGCGGCCCCCTGCATGGACCGGGGCTGCAAGCATTTTGATGGGGCCAATTGCCAGCTCGTCACACGAATCACGGCCATGCTCGATCCGGCGGTGAGCGCGTTGCCGCGCTGCGCAATCCGCCCGGTCTGCCGCTGGTTCCGCCAGGAGGGGCGAGAGGCGTGCTTGCGCTGCCCATTGGTGGCAACCGAGCAGCGCAACCCGAGCGAGCTGCAGCGCGCGGTCGCGGGCTGAGGCGAGCCGCATTCGATGTCCACAAGCCTCTTTCGACAGGAAGCGATCGACCACCAGCGCTTCAGGATCTGGGGCGAGGTCACGCTTGCCCTGCCCACATCCTACGCGCTGGTCACCAGCTTCATCGCGCTTTCAGTGCTGGCGATGGTGCTGTTCATTGTTTCCCACAACTACGCCCGCAAGGAGCATGCAGCCGGATTCCTGGTTCCGACCGAAGGCATCGCCAGGATCACTCCGCCGCGCGATGGAACGATCACTGCAGTTCACGTCAGTGAAGGTCAGCACGTCGAACGCGGTGAGCCGCTGCTGACTGTGACCGATGCCGAGACTTCCGATCGTGGCGAGAACATCGACGACGCTAAGGCCGACGGATTGCGCGAGCAGCGCGATCACCTCAAGGACCAAATCCTGCTCGAGCGGCAGAAATCGGGGGCCGAGGCGCAGCGACTGCAATCGCAGATCGACGGCGCCTCGACCGAGATCACCGCACTCGCTCGGCAGCAGACGATCCAGCGCGAGCGCATCGAAATAGCCCGTCAACAGCTCGCGGGTGCGGTTGAGCTGGCCGGCAAGGGCTTTCTCTCGCGGGTGGAAATGAGGCGGCGGCAGGACGCCCATCTCGCCGAGATGCAAAGCGAGAGCTCGCTCGCGAAGGAGCTCGCCGGCAAGCAGTCCGATCTCTCTCAACTGCAGAACCAACTGCAGCAACTACCGATTACCACCGCCCAGCGCGTGGCTCAGCTCGAGGCCAACATTGCCGAGCTCAACGTGCATCTGAAGGAAATCGAGGGGCATCGCGGCTATCTGCTGTCGGCGCCGATCGCCGGGCGTGTCTCCGCCCTGCAGGCCTGGGTCGGCAAGCTCGCAGACCCCAAGATCCCGGTTCTGTCGATCGTGCCCGACGGCGATGTTCTGGAGGCCGAACTGCTCGTCCCGGCGCGCGCAATCGGTTTCATCAGGCCCGGCCAGACCGTCCATCTCAGCTACGATACCTTTCCATCGCAGCAGTTCGGCTTCGCTCGCGGCGATGTGCGCAACGTGTCGCGAACATTGCTCAAACCTGAGGAGATCGTTGGCCCGATACTCTTGAGGGAGCCGTCATACCGCGTCGGCGTCACCCTCGAGCGGCAAACGATCCGGGCTTACGGGGCTGAGCTGCCGCTCGAGCCGGACCTGCAGTTTCAGGCCGATATTCTGTTCGAGCGCCGAACCTTGCTCGGCTGGATTCTCGACCCCGTTTTCAGCGCCTTGGGGAGATCGTAATGCCGATCCCGGCGACTTTTGGCGGGTTTGGCCGGCTGCCGGAAATTCGGCAGGCCGCCGCCAGCGAATGCGGGCTCGCCTGTCTGGCGATGATCGCGTCCTACTATGGCCGTCAAAGCGACCTCAACACGTTGCGCCGGGAGTATCCCGTCTCGCTGAAGGGCGCCACACTCGCCATGGTGATGGAGACCGCAGCCAAGCTCGGTCTTGCGGGGCGGCCGCTGCGGCTGGAGATCGAGCAACTGCGTAGCCTGCGAACCCCTGCGATTCTGCACTGGGATATGAACCATTTCGTGGTCCTGCGGCAGGTCGGCCGGTCCGGGCTGACCATTCACGACCCGGCCTTCGGCGTCCGGCGGTACAGCTTTGCAGAGACATCGAAACACTTTACCGGGGTCGCCCTGGAGCTGACCCCGGACGGGGCGTTCAGCTCGCGCCGCGCCGCCCCCAAGCTCTCGTTGTTCGATTTCCTTGGTCAAATCTCGGGTCTCACTCCGATCCTGGTCCAGACCCTCGTTCTCTCCCTGGTGCTGCAGCTCTACGTGCTCGCGAGCCCGTTCTACATGCAGACCGTCGTCGACAACGCGATCGTCAAAGACGACCACGACCTCCTTCTCGTGCTGGCGCTCGGCTTCGCGTTGTTTCTGCTGATCAATACCGGCGCAACCTTGATCCGTGCCAAGCTCTTGACCCATGCCCAGAGCACATTGGCGTTCCAGATGGGCACGGGCCTCTTCCGGCATCTGCTGCGCCTGCCGATGGCATATTTCGAAAAGCGCCATGTCGGCGATCTCGTGTCTCGGTTCACCTCGACCGAACCGGTGCGAATATTGCTGGCGGAGGGGCTCGTCACGGCGCTGATCGACGGCGCGATGGCGCTGCTGACGGCGGCCATGATGTTCCTTTATCGGCCGGCGCTGGGCTTTGTCGTGCTTGCCGCGCTTGGGCTGTATCTCGGCCTTCGCCTCGGCTCTTATCACCTGATGCGGCGCCGTTCGCTCGACCTGATCGAGGCCAGGAGCCGGGAAAGCACCACCTTTATCGAGACGATGCGCGCGGTGCAGAGCATCAAGATCTTCACGCGCGAACCCGAACGCTGTGCCGTCTGGATGAACCGCTATGCCGCGGTCGTCCAGGCCGAAGCTTCGTCGAACTTCCTCAAGCAGGCCTTCCGAGTGGCGAACGACGCGATCTTTGGGCTGGAAAACATCGTCGTCATTTATCTCGGCGCGCAGGCGGCCCTCGCCGGTGAGCTGACGGTCGGCATGCTGTTCGCTTTTATTTCGTATAAGCAGCAGTTCGTCGACAAGGCGGCGCGGCTGATCGAGCGGGCGATCGAGTTCCGCATGCTCGACCTGCATCTCGAGCGCCTGGCCGATATCGCCGGCGCCGAGCCCGAGCAGGGACATTGCCGGTCCGTCGCCTATCAGCAGCCAATCGAGGGCAATCTCGAAGTCCGCGATCTTTGCTTCCGCTACGCCGAGGGCGAGCCTTTCGTGCTGCGCGGCGTCAATCTCAGCGTCCGAGCCGGGGATTATGTCGCGATCACTGGGCCGTCAGGCTGCGGCAAGACGACCCTGCTGAAGGTCATACTCGGTCTCCTGGAGCCGAGTTCGGGCGAGGTTCTGATCGACGGCGTGCCATTGCGCGTCCTCGGGCATCAAGCCTTCCGCAAGAGCATCGGCGTGGTGATGCAGGACGATCAGCTGCTGTCGGGCTCGATCGCCGACAACATCTGCTTCTTCGACGAGAGCTTCGAGCTCGAGCACATGATGCGCTGTGCCGAACTCGCGGGCATCCACGAGGAGATCTGCCATATGCCGATGGCCTACAACAGCCTGATCGGCGACATGGGCACATCGCTGTCCGGCGGCCAGAAGCAGCGCATCCTGCTGGCCCGCGCGCTCTACCGGCGCCCCCGGCTGCTGTTCATGGACGAAGGCACATCACACCTCGATATCGCCACCGAGCGGCAGGTTACGGCTGCGGTAAAGTCACTCGGGCTGACGCGGATAATCATCGCCCATCGGCCGGAGACGATCGCCTCCGCATCGCGCCGGCTGGTCCTGTGCGACGGCGATCTGCACGACATTCAAGAGAATCTGCTCGCGGCCTGAGCGCAGTTTCCGGCCGCCTACAGCAGGTCATTCGTCATTCCCGCGAAAGCGGGAATCCAGAGCTCAAGGGCCTGAGCGGTTGCCCCTTGACCCCCACTTTCATTCTGATCTTTGCCCACAGGTGGCTCTGGGCACAGAGGGCTCCTTGTTTGGCGCTATAGCGGCACCGCTCCCTTCGTCCCGGCCTTCGCCGGGATGACGGAAAGTCTCGGCCCCATTTTCTCCCATGGTGGCGAAACCTCCAGGTGCGGGGTAACTCCTCGGGGAACATGCGCCGTCGGCAGGCGGTGATAACTGTCCGCTTTTGCAGGGTGACGGGTCCCACATTGATATCGCGCGGAGCATTTTCACTCCACTTAGAGACGCTTTTGGAACGATTTACGAGAATTTAGACCGGTCTCATAGAGCCCCGTTCCAGTGTGCCGCATATTCCGATCCAGGTCCGGTCTCGGACTGGGATGCCGATGGGATCTCCCGGGGCCACACCTCGCCGCACACTGGTGGGTTCGGCGCAATTCCAACATCAGCTCAAGGAGATTGGCTATGAGTAAATCTGACATTGGCAAGGATCCGGCGACCGCCTCTTACGAGCTCTCGCTGCCTCTGCCCGAGCCGATAGTGCTCGGGTCGGCAGAAACGAAGGCAGTGGCAGGAGGCCGCATCAGCGGAGGGGGTGGAATAGGCGCCAACTGTGCGGCCTGCGGCGGAGGGCAGCCGCTCCAGTTGAGCCTCGTCAACTTCTAACCTCGTCAACCTCTAAGATGTCTCCCGTCCCGTCCGCGCCCGGCTCTTCGTTGCCCGGGGACGCAGGCCCTCCTGGAGCCCTCGGCGTCGGCCTTTCTTACATTCCGGTGCTGCCCGCCGCCCTGTACCGGCGGGAGCTGCTGGACTTCGTCGAGATAACGCCGGAGAAGCTCTGCCGGGCGCGGTGGGACGGCGAGTTGTCGCTGGATCTCGTCCCTGAGCGGCTCAAGCAGGCGCGGTCGGTCTGCGGCGAATTTCCGATCGTTGTCCACGGCATCGAATTGTCGATCGGCTCCGCCCAAGCTTGGAATGGCGGCTATCTCGAGATGCTGGACCGGTTCCAGGAGCTCTGGCCCTTCCTCTGGCACAGCGAGCATCTCAGCTATCAAACCATTCCCGGACGCAGTGGCCGGCCGACCAGCATCGGCACGCCGCTGCCCTTGCCCGGAACCGATGAAGCCGCGCGTCTGGTAGGCGCGCGGGCTGCCGTGATCGGTCGCCGTTACGGCGTCCCGTTCCTGCTGGAGAACCCTGCGCACTACCTGACGGAACTGCCCTTCGAATTGGAAATCGGTGACGAGATCGGTCTGATGGCGGCGATCACCGAGCACGGCCGCTGCGGTCAGCTGCTCGACCTCCACAACATGTACTGCAACGCGATAAATCATGGTTTCGACGCGTTTGCCGCCATCGACCGAATAAGGCTCGAACGGGTGCTCGAGATCCATGTGGCAGGCGGCCGCTGGGAAGACGGCTTTTGGGTGGACGCGCATGACAGCCTCGTTCCACCCCCGGTCTGGCAGCTCCTCGAATATACGCTGCCGCGCTGTCCGAATGTCGCGGGTGTCGTGTTCGAGCTCCTCGACTTTTTCGCGCCGACGGTCGGAGCCGATGCGATCGCAGAAGAGCTGAGGCGAGTGCGCGAAATCTGGCGACGCTCGCGTCACCCGACTAGCGCAAAGAAGGAGTAAGCAGACAGTGCCGCTGCTCGATCACCAGATAGTTCTCGGCCGCTGCCTGCAAGCCTCAGGCGCGGACGCATTGACGGCCGATACGGTGCAGGGGCTTGGCATCGATCGGGAAGAGCTCGCGCGGCTCCGCGACCTTGTGCAGTGCTCCGGCTTCCGCTTCACCCAGCGTGTCCAGCGCTCCTGGTGCATCGTACGCGCGGCCGGCGCAGTGCAGTTGACCTTGTCGCTGTTTCCGATCGAGCAGCGGCGGCGCCTCGTCGAGGACTGGGTCGATAGAGGCGGCGGCAGAGCCCTCGACGTGGCGAGCGAGGCGGCTGAGTTGCTCGAATTCGTCGCTCGGCATCTGACCAATCCTTCGCACGCATTGGCGGTTTGTCGAATGGAGCAGGCCGCCTACCGAGCCAGCGAAGCGGCGGTGCGGTTCAGACGACCGGATCTGTCCCTCCTCGACCATCCCAATGCCGTGCTCCGAGTCGGCAAGGGTGCCGCCCTGGTGCGGTTCCTGGTCGAGCCGCAGCGGCTCTTTGACGCTATAGCCGCGAAGGAGCCGCTCCCGCCTCTGTCAGACCGGCCCTTTCCTGTGCTGTTCGCGCCTGGTCTGCCGAAACTCTACCGGGCGGCCAGTAATGAAGAAGTGGCCATCTGGGAGAAGCTTGCTCGTCCGATTGCTGTGCGGTTACTGACGCCTGATCGACACCAACGACACGTAATCGAGCAGTTCTTCAACATAGGCGCCGCGGATCTGGTGCCGGAAGGGGGTCTCCCGGTCAGTGATATGCGATCTGCAACCAGCGCACGCGAATAGACCCGATCCCCACCGCTATCGCCCGGCCGTAGCGGCCTCCACCGTCTGGATCACTTCGAAACCCTCGAAATCGGGGTGCCCGAGATAAAGCGGCTTGTTCTGGCCGGCGTCGCGGTGGGCACGGCGAAGGGCTTCCGACCAAGTCCAGGCCTCGCTTTGTAATCCTTTGGCACGATTTGGAAGAATTTAGGCCGGTCTCATAGATTTGGAGTTAACGGCAGATGCATATTTCGCGCGTGGCCCAGCTGCGGACCAACATCCCGATGGGATCTTCCGGGGTCACGACCTTGCCGCACCTCGTAGGGGGTCGGCGCAATCGCAACATCAACTCGAGGAACTGATCATGCACAAGAATTCAAATACCGACAGCAAAGAGGCCTCTCGGCCGTTGCCGGAGCCTCTCGTGCTCACCCAGCAAGAAACAATGAACATAGCGGGCGGCTTGTTGGCGTATCCGCCCCCTCCACTGCCTCCAGGGGATTACCCTTGGTTGACCAATTACCCGCATCCGGGAGTAGAGGTCTAGCACCAAGAGCCCTTGGATGGGTTGAGCATCCGCGAAATCCGCTGCAACGATCACAGTCGACCGGGTTTTGCCTGTCCGCTCAACCCATTTGACGAGGCTAAACACTAGCACCAAGAGCCAGACCAATGCCCTCCGTTCCGACCGCGTCCGCTCTGCATCGCCCGAAGGCACTGAACCCTCTGAGGGTGGGTCGCATGGCGGACACGGCGGTACGGTAGGGTATCCTCAACGCATCTCGTTCCCGAAAGGCTGGAGCGGGCACGCGCGGACTGCAGCGAGCGTCGACCGTCTGGAGGACCTCGAAGCCCTCGAATTCCGGATGTCCGAGATAAAGCGGCTTGTTCGAGCCGGCATCGCGGTGCGCGCGGCGGAAGGCTCCCGGCCGCGTCCACGCCTCGAAGTCGGCGCGGCTGCGCCAGATCGAATGCGACGAGTAGAGGGTATGATCGTCCCGGTCGGGGCCGCGCAGCAGGTGAAAATTGATGAAGCCCGGGACGTCGCGCAGATGCGTGTCGCGCGACGTCCACACCTGCTCGAAATCCGTCTGGGATCCGGGAACGACTTTGAAGCGGTTCATCGCGATAAACATGAGCTCGCCTAAGGGTTACCATCCGCGCGCAGCTGTTATCTCGCCGCTGCCGCTTCCCGTCCTCTCCCGGTGTGTTGCCCAGTGTTGCCCCGGCGGTGAAGGCGCCGGTGTTGGCGACGGCGTTCGGGTCGTCAGTGGCGATTTGCATCAATCGCGAGCCCATCTCCCGTCTCGAGTCGAGGTCCTTTCCCGGCTCTTGGGCTACGATCCTGCGACCCTGGACGAGCTGCGGCAGACGAAGGTGATCGCATAGCCCTTCCCGGCGGTCAGTCCGGTGACGGCCAGCCGAGCCAATCGCAGATGCCACGGCCCATCACCCATTCCTGATCGTCGGTCGATAGCCACGGCAATTCCTCGGTGAACAAGGTGATCGCCTGGCGATAGGTGCAGGGCAGCCGGGTCAAATCGGTGCCCCAAAACATTCGGCGCGGGCCGAAGGCACCGAAGACGCGGCGCAAATATGGGTGCAAATTGTAATAAGGATAATCTTGGCTCGAATAGGCCGGCAATGCCGAGGCTTTAACGGCGACGTTGGGCAGCCTCGCCAAATGCAACAGTCTAGGCAGATCATCGAACGCCGCGTTGTCTTTTGCCCGCAATAGCGCCAGATGGTCGATGACGAGCTTGAGTTCAGGATGATGTCCGGCGATGCGGTCGACCTGCGGCAGCAAGCCCGACGGCGAGACCATGACCGGGAGCCCGGCACGCTCCGCCTCGTTCCACACCCAGCCCGCGGGATCATCGAACATTGCCCGCGCCTCCGCCGTATTCGACGTTACCCTGAGCCCGAGCATGCCCGGCTGATTGCGCCAGTCTTCCAGCGATGGTGGTTCCGAGGGTGGGCGGCCCATTACGGCGAAGCGGTCGGGATGCAGGCGCGCTGCCTCGAGCGCCAGATCGTTGCGGTCACCCTCCCATGACGGCGGCACGATTACCACCCGCGGCACCCCGGCCGCATCCATCTCGTTTAAGAGATCGTCCTTCGAGAAGGGTTGCGGCCGATGGGGTGCGCTGCGCCCTTTGGGCCACGGCCGTTCCGGCGTGTCGCGACCCCAGATGTGAACCTGAGCGTCGACAATAAACATCTCGTTTTCTCCCATCTTGCCCGAGGTTGCACGATCACGTGGTCTCGCCGGGCCGCCAAGCGCAGGCCTGACAGGAACGGCGCGCGATCCTCGGGGTTGCGCAAAATCAGATCGGTCGGCACGACCCCGCCTCGTCCCCGCGATCAGCCGAGAACAGCCGGCAACATCGGCGGCGAGGATCCGGCGAGGCGGCGGGTGGCGGACATGGGCGACCCCGGGCTCGGTTTTCGCGCCCAGGTTAACCCAAATCCACCGTCGTTCCCCTACTCTTCTGGTCCAACGGCCTTGACGGTCTGGATGACATCGAAGCCCTCGAACTCGGGGTGGCCGAGATAGAGCGGCTTGTTGGAACCGGCGTCGCGGTGCGCGCGGCGGAACGCTTCCGAGCGGGTCCATGCTTCGAAATCGGCCCTGCTGCGCCAGATCGAGTGTGACGAGTAGAGGATATGATCCTCTCGATCGGGGCCGCGCAGCAGATGAAAATTGATGAAGCCTGGGACGTCGCGCAGATGCGTGTCACGCGTCGTCCAGACCTGCTCGAAATCCATCTGGGATCCGGGAACGACCTTGAAGCGGTTCATCGCGATAAACATGGGCTCGCCTTAGGGTTACCATCCGCGCGCAGCTGTTATATCGCCGCTGCCGCTTCCCGTCCTCTTCCACCTGCTCTACGATCGCCGCTAGCGGGCAGTACCGGGGCGGTAGCGAGATGAACGACACCTCAGACAACATCATCGTCGATACCGCGACCCGCATCTTCCAGGATTTGTGCGAGCCCGCCACGATCAACGACGCCGAGAAAGGCGTGTGGCCAAAGACGTTGTGGGACGCGCTCGAGGAGTCGGGGTTGCCGTTGGCGTGGGTTCCCGATGATCTTGGCGGCGCCGGCGCGACGATGGCCGACGGCTTTGCGGTGTTGCGCGTCGCCGGCCGTTTCGCCGCGCCGGTACCGCTCGCCGAGACCTTGATGGCGGGTTGGCTCCTCGCCCGCGCCGGGATTGCTGTGCCGAGCGGACCGATGACCGCGGCGCCGGTTCACGCCGACGGGCATATCGCGGTGCGGGACGACGGCAGGCTCGCCGGCAGAGCGCGCCGCGTGCCGTTCGCCCGCAACGCCGGCCACATCGCCGTTCTCGCGCATCGTGGAAATGACGTCGCCGTGGCGCTGGTCGCGGCGGCAGGTCTGGCGATCAGCCAATCGACCAGCCTCGCCGGCGAGCCGAGCGATGACGTGTCGTTCGACGGTGCCATCCCCGCGGCGGTGCGGCCGGTTTCGCTCGACGAGGATCGGCTCGTTGGCTTCGGCGCAGCCGTGCGGTTGCAGCAGATGGCCGGCGCGCTCGAAAAGATCCTCGAACAATCGGTTCAGCACGCGCTCGACCGCTCGCAGTTCGGACGCCCGATTGCCAAGTTCCAGGCGGTCCAGCACAACCTGGCGACCCTGGCCGGCGAAGTCGCCGCGGCGAGTGCAGCGGCCGCTGCCGCCGCCGAGGCCTGCTCCGGCGCAGAGATCGGCATCGCCGAGGTGGCGATCGCCAAAGTGCGCGGCGGCGAGGCGGCTGGCACCGGTGCCGCGATTGCGCATCAGGTGCATGGTGCGATGGGCTTTACCTACGAGCATTCGCTGCATCACGCCACACGCCGGCTGTGGGCATGGCGCGAGGAGTTCGGCAACGAGGCGGTGTGGGCCCAGCGCCTCGGGCGGATGGTCGCGGCGCACGGCGCCGACCAGCTCTGGCCCTTCATCACCCAAGGCTCATAAAGACCCAAGGCTCATAAAGACAATGGGATCGCGAGGCACTGATGAATTTGAGCTTCCGCTTCGACCCGATCGAATTGCCGCCCGAGGCCAAGGAATTGCGCCAGGAGGTCCGTGCGTTTCTGCGCCAGGAAGCGGAGGCTGGAACCTTTGTCCCGGGCGACGGCAAGGGGTCGTTTTCGCGTGAGTTCAGCCGCCGGGTCGGGGCCAAGGGCTGGATCGGCATGACCTGGCCGAAAAAATACGGCGGGCACGAGCGCTCGCATCTCGAGCGCTATGTCGTGACCGAAGAGATGCTGGCGGCGCGCGCGCCGACCCGCGCGCACTCGACGGCCGACCGGCAGAGCGGCCCGGTCATCCTGCGCTATGGTCAGGAGGAGATCCGTCAGAGGATCCTGCCGCAAATTGCCCGCGGCGAGCTGTGCTTCTGCATCGGGCTAAGCGAGCCCAACTCGGGATCGGACGTGTTTGCCGCCTCGACCCGAGCGACCAAGACCGACGGCGGCTGGCTGGTCAACGGCCGAAAAATTTGGACCAGCGGCGCGCATCACGCCGATTACATGATCGCCTTGCTGCGCACTTCGCCGCCGACCAAAGAGAACCGGCGGCACGGGCTGACCCAGTTCCTCGTCGAGATGAAGACGCCGGGGATCACCACCCGGCCGATCATCAACCTGACCGGCGGGCATGATTTCAACGAAGTCGTGTTCGATGACGCATTCCTGCCCGACTCGCACCTGATCGGCGAGGTCGACATGGCCTGGAAGCAGGCGACCGACGAGCTCGCCTATGAGCGGAGCGGCCCCGACCGTTGGATCGAGACCTTTCCGGCCCTGGTCGAGCTGGTCCGGCGGGCGGGTGAGGAGCCGAGCGAGCGGCTGGCCGAGGGCATCGGACGGGAGGTCGCCCACCTCGCCACCCTGCGCCGCATGTCGCTCTCGGTTGCCGGAATGCTGCAAGCCGGCAAGACACCGTCCGTCGAGGCAGCGGTGGTCAAGGATCTCGGCACCAATTTCGAACAGGCCCTGCCCGACAAGGTGCGCCTGCTGGCGCCTCAAACCGGCGATTCGCAGCCCGACAGCAACGACGACCGGTTCGAGGAGGCATTACGCTATGCCACCTTGATCGCGCCCAAACTGACGATCCAAGGCGGCACCCGCGAGGTCCTGCGTGGCATCATCGCCCGCGGCCTCGGGTTGCGGTAGGCAAAATTAAAGCTTCACCGCAGAGGTCGCCGAGGATTCGCAGAGGGCGCGATGCATTCGGACTCTCGGCGACCTTTGCGCATCCTCCGCGTCCTCTGCGGTGAAAGAGTTGTTTGATTCATGCCCGACCTGAAGCCCCTGCTCTCGCCCGACAGCATCGCCGTTATCGGCGCTTCTGCGGACACCGAGACCTTGCGCGGCCGTCTGACCCGCGCGCTGATCGGCCACGGCTATGACGGGCATGTTTATCCGGTGACGCGCAGCCAGAGCGAAGTGCTGGGCCTCAAGGCCTATCCCACCGCCGCGGCGTTACCCGAGGCGGCCGATCTTGCGGTGATCCTGGTGCCGGCCGCGCATGTCGCCGACACGCTTGCGCAATGCGGCGAGCGAGGAATACGCGCCGCGGTCGTGATCAGCTCGGGATTTGCCGAAGAGAGCAACGAGGCGGCTCGCGCCCGTGACGGCGAATTGCGTGCGGTCGCCGAGCGCTTTGGCATGCTTGTCTGCGGTCCTAACTCCGAAGGCATCGTCAACCCGTTGAGGCCGCTCGTCGCGACCTTCAGTCCGGTGTTCCACGATCCGCACCGCAGCTTCCCGCCGGTCGTCGGCAAGGCCCGACCGATCGCGGTCAGCTGCCAGAGCGGTGCCTTGACCTTCTCGTTTCTGAGCCGCGGCCGCGACAGGCAGCTGCGCTTTACGCACCAGGTCAGCGCCGGGAATCAGACGGTCCTCGAAGCGCATGATTACGTCGATTGGTGGCTCGACGAGGGCGATGCCGACATCTTCCTGCTCTATCTGGAGGGTATCCGCCGCCCCGACCGTTTCCGCGCGGTCGCCGTCAAGGCGGCCGAGGCCGGCAAGCCGCTGATCGTCGCCAAGGTCGGCCGGTCGATTGCCGGGCGGCGCGCCGCCGCCTCGCATACCGGCGCCTTGGCGCATGCCGGGGTCATCGACGATGCGATCTTCCGCCATTATGGCATCATCCGCGGCGAGGATCTCGATCACATGGTCGATGTCGCGGCCGCGTTCGCCTTCTGCCCGCTACCGCGCGGCAACCGCGTCGCAGTCATTACCGGCTCCGGCGGCAGTGCCGTGTGGATGGCCGACATCCTCTCGGCGCACGGCCTTGAGCTACCGGTGCTCGAGGACGACATCCAGCAACGCATCCTCGCCCTTCTACCTTCCTACGCCTCGGCGCAAAACCCGGTCGACGGCACCGCCCAAGCGATCCACGAGGTCGGCTATGCCCGCTTGGTCGAGATTGTCCGCCAGTCGAAGCGGATCGATGTGATCCTGCTGATCGGCTCGCTCGCCAATGACGCGACCGCGGCCCAACGGGCCGAGGAGCTCGCGGCGATCACCGGCTCGACCGAGCAGCCGATTCTGTTGTCGACTTATACGACCGCCTCGCCGGGGTCGATGGCGGCGTTCGCCGAAGCGGGTATCCCCTGCTACATCTCGATGCCGAGCTGTGCCCGCGCGATTCGCGCGCTCGTCGACTACGCCCAGTTCCAGGCCCGGCGCAGCCGACCGCAGGCGGCGGAGGAAACGCCGGCGGGTCTGCGCGAGGAGGTCGGCCGCGCGCTCCATGTCGCCGGCTCCGTGCTGACCGAGGTCGAGGCCAAGGCTTTGCTTGCGCGCTACGGCATGCCGCGCCCGCCCGAGGCGCTGGTGACGGGCGCCGAAGAGGCGGCGTCGGCCGCAGCCAGGATCGGCGGGCCCGTCGCGCTCAAAGTCCAGTCGCCCGACATCATCCACAAGACGGAGGCTGGCGCCGTCGTGCTCGGGATCACCGGCGATGCCGCGGTGCGCGGGGCCTATCAGCGAGTGCTGGCGGCCGCCAAGGCCGCTCATCCCCAGGCCGCCATCCACGGCGTTTTGGTCCAGGCCATGGCCCCGCCGGGGCATGAGATGATCCTCGGCGTGACGCGCGATCCGGATTTCGGCCCGATGCTGATGGTCGGGCTGGGCGGCATCCATGTCGAAGTGCTGCGCGACGTCGTTTTTTCTCCGGTGCCGATTGGCCGGGACGAGGCTTTGGGATTACTCGGCGAGCTGAAGGGAGCCGCCGTGCTGGACGGCGCTCGCGGCGCACCCCCCGCCGACCGTGTGGCGCTCGCCGAGCTGATTGCGATCCTTTCGTGCTTCGCCGCCGATCATGGCGATCTGATCGAGGAAATCGACCTCAATCCGGTCATCGTCCACCCGCAAGGACAGGGCCTCACGGTGGTCGACGCGCTGATCGTCAAACGGAAATTTTGAGGAGATCCGAATGAGCGATATCGGTGTCAGCCGAGATGGCTTCGTCGCCACGGTCGAGATGCGCCGGCCGCCGCATAATTTCTTCGACAGCGAGCTGATCGCCGAGATCGGCGAGGCCTTCGATCGACTTGACGCCGACTCGCAATGCAGAGCGATCGTGTTGGCCGCCGAGGGCCGCTCGTTTTGTGCCGGTGCCGATTTCTCAAAGCGCATGGAAACCGGGACTGTCGCGGAGGGCTCGCGCAGCGGCGCCGGGCGCCATCTCTACAAAGAGGCGATACGCCTGTTCCGCACCCGAAAGCCGATTGTCGCCGCGGTGCACGGCGCGGCAGTGGGTGGCGGGCTCGGTCTGGCGCTGGTTGCGGATTTTCGCGTCACTTGTCAGGAGGCGCGCTTTAGCGCGAACTTCAACCGGCTCGGCTTCCACCCAGGGTTTGGCCTGACCGCGACCCTGCCACGGCTCGTCGGCGCCCAGCAGGCGGCACTGATGTTCTATACCGGCCGTCGCATTCCCGGCGACGAAGCGGTCCGGATCGGGCTTGCCGAGATGCTGGTGCCGCTCGGCGAAGTGCGTAGCGCCGCTCAGGCGCTCGCGCTCGAGATCGCACAGTCGGCGCCGCTCGCGGTCATGGCGACGCGCGAGACGGTGCGCCGCGGCTTGTGCGACGCAATCGAAGCCGCCACCGAGCGCGAGCTCGTCGAGCAGGACTGGCTGCGCCGCACCGAGGACTTCAAAGAGGGCGTCAAGGCCATGGCCGAGCGCCGGCTCCCCGATTTCCAGGGCCGGTAGGGCCGGGCCGGCAGTAACACCGGTTTCGTGCCGCCGGCTGCGCCACGTTATAACGGCGGTCGGCGCATTGCTGGTCTGCGGGCGGCTCAAGCGCCACACATGCCAATGGCAGAGCTCTGTAAAGTTCTTGGCGACCACTTCGATAACACTGGCTGCGATCGCGGGATTTGCTTCATTCTTGATATCGGCTTTGAACAATGAGCCGGAACCGCTCCCACCGATAGTGTTCGATGCGGCACAAGGGCTGGTCAGCGGATTGGCGATCGGCTTTCTCGCCGAGGTTACGCGGGCCTATCTGACCAAAACTTCGATCCCGGGTGGACCCCGCCACCGTCAAGGCGCGTCGACGGCGGCCCCGGCCGCTCTTGAAGGCGCTGCGGCGACCGGCGGCCGTATCGGCTTTTAGCCTGGTCCCAGTACCGGCAGCGGGCACTCGTCCGCTCGTCCGGATGCGTTTTCAGTATCGGCTGCGGAGCGAGGCAATCGCAAGCCGCCAGCTCTGCATCGTGTCGGGCGCCGTAAGCGCGGGGTCAAACGGGTCGTAAGCGGCCTGCTTCAGACGCGCCAGCGAGCGTTCGGCGACGATTGCCGGCAACAATGCAGGAAGCGCGCGACGTGCTATCGAGCGGCGGTAGGCGCGCGCCGAGGCGAGGTGGCGGGATGCCGCGGCAGCGATTTCGGCCGTCGCCGAGCGCAAAGCTCGGGTGCTGCGCAAGGCGAGATAGTCGGCTGCATCGAGTGCGGTTTGCGCGGCGACGTCTGCCGGGACGATCAGACGCCCCGCACGCGCCCGGAAGGGCATCGCTCGCAACAGCCCGGAAAGCGCATATGCGACGCCGATGTGGAACCCGGCCTTTCTGGCGGCAGGGTCACAGGCACCCAGGCTTTCGAGAGCAAGATACACGAGCCGCGCCGAGGTCGCGTCGGCGTAATCCTCCAAGGCGGCGAGGCTGGCCGAAGGGGCTTCATCGAGATCTTGTTCACGCGCGTCGACCAGCCGCTCGAAATGGGCTCGCGTCAGAGCACCGGCCCGGATCGCGGCGGTCAGCGGCTCGACAACGATGTGGTGGCGGACCGGGCCGCCCTCGAACGCGGCGGCAATGCTCTCGCGCCACCATTGCAGGCGAATTTGGCCGAGCACCGGCTCACTGACGGTTTCGCGGACCCGGGCAACCTCGTAATTGAACGCGTAGAGCGCAAACAGCGCTTCTCGGCGCTCGGCCGGGGCGAACAAGGCGGTCTGGAAGCGGTCATGGTCGTGGCGGCGAACCAGAGCAGCCACAGGAGAAAGGCGACCGGACCCAGGGGAACAGCTTTCCCCTGCCGACGTTTCCCTGTTAATTAATCCTCGCAAAACTCAACGCTCATTATAACCCCGGAGAGGTCGCCATGGCTTTCGAACTGCCCGCCCTGCCCTACCCGAAGAACGCGCTCGAGCCGCATATCTCCGAGCGAACGATGGACTTCCATCACGGCAGGCATCACCAAGCCTATGTCACGAACCTCAATAACCTCGTCAAGGGCTCCCCGGCGGAGAGCCAGTCGCTCGAGGAACTGATCAAGGCGAGCTATAGGGACACATCAAAGACCGGCGTATTCAACAACTCCGCACAGGTGTGGAACCACACCTTCTTCTGGAACTCGATGAAGCCGCGTGGCGGCGGCTCGCCGAGCGGGCAGGTCGCCCAGGCGATCGACCGTGATTGCGGCGGCCTCGAAAAATTCAAAGAGCAATTCAAGGCGGCGGCGGTCGGTCAGTTCGGCAGCGGCTGGGCGTGGCTTGTCGCCGACGGTGGGAAGCTCAAGATCACCGCCACACCAAACGCGGTCAATCCGTTAGCGGAAGGCCAGACGGCGCTCCTCACCTGCGACGTGTGGGAACACGCTTATTATCTCGACTTCCAGAACCGTCGCCCAGATTTCGTGCAGACCTTCCTCGACCATTTGGTGAATTGGGACTTCGTCGCGCAGAACCTGTCGAAAGCCCGCTGATCCTGTTGCCGACTGATCCTGTTGATCGTCTGAAGAAAGGCCCCACGCCAGAGGGGGCCTTTCAGGAGAACGGCAGCAGCGCCGCGGCAACGCGACGGTCTTCGGCGACAAGCACGTTGTAGGTGCGGCACGCCGCTCCGGTGTCCATCGGCTCGAGCACGATGCCGGCGGCGTGCAAAGCATTACGTAGCGTGGGTGGCATGGCGTGCATCACGCGGCCGAGGCCGAGCAGGAGAATTTGCACCCCGCCATGCTCGATGACCGGCGCCAGGCTTTCCCAGGTGACGCCGGAGGCGCTGACTACCGACCACGGCAGCGTGCGATCAGGGAACACTAGGACCGAGCCGCGGTAGATCAGCCCGGTGACCCGAAAGCCGCTCTCTCCATAGCGTTCGACGACCTGACGGCCGGCCGGGACGAGCGGGGTCAGTTCCATTGGGATCGTCCGCGCGACCGCGGCGGAATCAAGAGGTCCCGGGCGCGCCGGCCTTGGCGGCTTCGCCCGATCGAGCGATCGCGGCGCGGTTCGGCTGTACGTAGTAGAGGACGGGAGCTGCGATGAAGAGCGAGGAATAGGTGCCGATTACGACACCCCACAGCATCGCGATGCTGAACCCCCGCAAGACTTCGCCGCCGAGAAACAACAGCGACAAGACGGCGAGCGCGACCGTGCTGACGGTCAGGATGGTCCGCGACAATGTCTCGTTGAGCGCGAGGTTGATCAGGTCACGGAACGGCATCGTGCGGTATTTGCGCATCGATTCACGCACGCGGTCGTAGATTACGACGGTGTCGTTGACCGAATAGCCGGCGACGGTCAGGATCGCTGCCAAGGTCGTCAGATTGAACTCGAGTTGCAATAGTGCAAACAATCCGACCGTGGTGACCACGTCGTGCAACGTGGAGATCATCCCGCCGACGCCGAACTGCCACTCGAAGCGGAACCAGATGTAAGCAGCAATCGCGAACAGCGCGAGGACAGTCGCGATCACCCCGGCGCGGATCAACTCGCTGCCGACGCTGGGGCCGACGACCTCGACCCGGCGATACTCGACCCCCGTACCGAGCGCTTGGCGCACCAGCTGGACCACCTGCTCCTGCGCCGCGTCGCCGCCGGGCTGGCGCGGCAGACGGATCAGTACATCGGTCGGTGGGCCGAACCCCTGCAGCGAGGCCTCGCCGACGTGCAGCGCGTCGAGCTTTTGCCGCATTTCGGCGAGGTTCGCCGGGCCGGTCGTCGACCGCACCTCGATCAAGGTGCCGCCGACGAAGTCGATGCCGTAGTTGAGCCCGACCGTCAGAAACAGCACGATCGACGACAAGGTCAGCAACAGCGAGAAGGCGAATCCGACCTTGTGCCAAGCCATAAAGTCGATCTTCGGCGTGCGCCGGATGACGATCAGCGGTCTCATCTGAGTGCGGTCATCACAGAATGTCGGCCGGTCAAATCGGGATCGCCTTGGGCTTCCACTGACGCAGCCAGGTGACGATTAACAGGCGGGTGACGAGAATCGCCGAGAAGAGCGATGTCAAGACGCCGATGCTGAGTGTCACCGCAAAGCCCTTGACCGGCCCGGAACCGAGCCAGAACATCAAAAAGCCGGCGACCAAGGTCGTCACATGGCTGTCCAGGATCGTGCCAAAGGCCCGCTTGAACCCGGCGTCGAGCGAGGACAGCATCGTCCGGCCGCCGCGCACCTCCTCGCGGATGCGCTCGTAGATCAAGACATTAGCATCGACCGCCATGCCCATCGTCAATGCGATGCCGGCGATGCCCGGCAAAGTGAGCGTGGCGCCGAGCAGCGACAGGCTGCCGAGCATCAGACATAAGTTAAAGAACAGCGCAATGTCCGCGAAGATCCCGAACAACCCGTAAAACAGGATCATGAAGACGACGACCAGCGTCACCCCGACAATGCTCGCGATTGCTCCGGCATGAATCGAATCAGCGCCCAGGTCCGGCCCGACAGTCCGCTCCTCGAGGATCGTGATCGGCGCCGGCAGGGCGCCCGCGCGCAGCAGCAAGGCGAGATCGCTCGCCGATTGAACGGTGAAGCTGCCGGAGATAATGCCGCTGCCGCCGAGGATGGGCTCGCGAATGACCGGTGCGCTGATTACCTTGTTGTCGAGCACGATGGCGAACGGCTTGCCGACATTCTCGCGCGTGGCTTCGCCGAAGCGTTTGGCGCCGGCGGCATCGAAGCGGAAGCTTACGACCGGCTCGTTGTTCTGAAAGGTCGGCTGCGCGTCGACGAGCGTGTCGCCGCCGACCATTACGCGCTTGCGCACGACATAGGCGGCAGACCCCGCCCGTACTCCCCGCCCTTCATCCGCGGCCGGCAGGATCTCGTCGGAAGGTGGCAACCGCCCGCGGCGGGCGTCCTCGAGCGAGACGCTGGTGTCGACCAGCTGAAAGGTCAACTTGGCGGTGCGGCCGAGGAGCGCTTTGACGTGCTCCGGATTGTCGACGCCGGGCAGCTGGACGAGGATGCGGTCCGATCCCTCGCGTTGAATCGTCGGCTCCTTTGTCCCGGTCTCGTCGATGCGGCGCCGGATGATCTCGATTGACTGATCGACCGCCTGGCGGCGTCGCGCCTCGGTCGCGACCGTGCTGAACCGCATTGTACCCGACCCGTCGGGGGCAATCTCGACTGTGAGGTCAGGATCGATCTTGCGCAATGCCTGGCGGGCCTCGTCGATGCGGTCAGGCTCGCGGATCGCAAAGGTGATCGCATCGCCTTCGACCTCGAGGCCGGTATAACCGATGTTTGCGTCGCGCAACGCATTGCGCACGTTGTCGATGAGCGAGTTGAGGCGCTCCTTTTGCGCCGCCGCGACATCGACCTGGAGCAACAGATAAGAGCCGCCGCGCAGGTCGAGGCCGAGCGCCACCTGCTTGTGCGGCAACACATTCGGCAGCTGTGCGAGGAAAGAGGGGCTGAAGAGGTTGGGCAGCGACAGCAGCAAGCCTAAGGCGCATACCGCACAGATCAGGGTGATTTTCCAGTTCGCGAAATAAAGCATGCGATGAGCTTTCGTAACGGCAAAAGCAGGTCAATCCTTTGTTTCGGCCTTTGCCCGAGCCTCCTCCCTTTGCTTTGTCGCCTCGCGCGCCGCGGCCGGGTCTGGCTTGGCGACCACGCTTGAGATCGTGCTGCGCAGGACACGGACACGGACGCCATCGGCGATGTCGACCGTGACCTCTTCGGGATTCTCCACGCGGGCGACCGTGCCGATGATGCCGCCTCCGGTCACGACGCGGTCCCCGCGCCGCAGCGCCTCGAGCATCGTCTTGTGATCTTTTGCCTTGCGCTGCTGCGGTCGGATCAAGAGGAAGTAAAAGACGACAAAAATCAGAACCAGAGGGAGGAACTGGATCAGTGCGCTCTGATTGTCGAATATCCCCGTAATGCCTGTTCCCTGGGCGTAGGCGGCAGAAATCAACATCGGCATCAAGCCTCGAGACCACGCGCCGCAGCGATCCGACGGAGCGGCTTTACCGTTCGCGACCGGAATATCGCGAACGCACGGCAGGCAAATTGGTACGCGATGCCCGATTAAAGAGCAATGGCCGGACCGTTCGCTCCGCCGAGCAGGCGCATCTTCTGCCGGGAATCAGCCCGGCGGAGAACCCCGTTCGGTGCCGGCGGTCGGCAGCGGTGCCAGGAACTCGCGCGGATCGACCGCATGGTTGCCACGACGGAGCTCGAAATGCAGCTGGGGCTCGGCGACGTTGCCTGTGGAGCCGACGCGCGCAATGGTCTGACCGCGTGCGACTCTCTCGCCGCGCTTGACCAATATCAGATCGCAATGCGCATAGGCCGAGATCCACCCATTCGGGTGCTTGACGAGAATGAGGTTACCGTAGCCGCGCAGCTCGTTGCCGGCATAGGCGACGATCCCCCCATCGGCCGCCTCGATTGCTGCGCCGCGCGGGGCGGCAATATTGATGCCGTCGTTGTGAGTGCCGTCCCGCCCCGTACCATAGTCGGAGAGGACATGGCCGCGAACCGGCCAGAGAAAAGTGCCACCGTCCGACGCCGGGCTCGGCGCCGCGGGGGTTGTCGCCGGCGACTCCGGTGTTGCGGCGGGCGCCGGCGGCAGGGTATCGGGGTGGCGCGCTTCGACGGGAGTGGGTGGCTTGGGCACTGCGGGACCAGGCGGCACTGCGGCAGCAACTGCCGGGTTCCCCGCCGGTGCTGGGGCTGTGGGCTCGAGCGCGATCGCCTCGGATTGTTTTGATGCGGCGACCTCTTCCGATTTTGGCGGCGGTAGCGCCGCGAGTGACGCCGATGCGAGCGAGACCGCGGGCTGGCCGACCTGGGGGATGATCAGGGTGCGACCCGCCTCGATGCGATAAGGCGGCGGCAAGTGGTTCGCCTCCGCGATAACCTGCATCGGGACATGATAGGCATGGGCAATGCCCGACAGAGTCTGGCCGCGTTGCACCGTGACCTGTTCCGGCTCAGGCGTGGCCGCTGGTTCGCCGCTCACCACCGGAGCAGGCCCGTCGGGTCGTGGGCCGCAGGCCGCGACCAGCAACGCCAGCGCCGCAGCGCCGCAGCCGAATCCTCTTTTACTGACCTTCCGCATTTTCCCCCTGCACGCCCCCCGACGCGCAAGAAACTCGGTACTTGGTACGCTAAGCCCAAATCATGTCAAGTCTTCGTCCCGGTTCGCCGCGGCAACCCGGCGACGAGCGGCACAAACCGCACGAAACCTAAGTTTTCAGTCGAAAACATGTCATCATGGCGGCGGATGCGGAGAAGCTGCTGATCGCGGTGATCCTCGCCAACCGGCACCACCAGAATCCCGCCCGGCGCAAGCCCCTCCACAAGGGTCGCCGGGACCTGTGCCGCTGCAGCGGTGACGATCACTCGATCGTAAGGCGCCTGCTCGGGCCAACCCTTTGTCCCGTCACCGAATCGGCAAACGATGTTGCGCAGGCGCAGTTCGCCGAATCGGCGCTCGGCGTCGCGCAACAGCTCGCGATGCCTCTCGACCGAGAACACCCGGCGGCAAAGGCGTGCGAGGACCGCAGTCTGATACCCCGAACCGGTGCCTATCTCGAGCGTATTGTGCCGCTCGCCGAGCTCTAGCTTCTCGGTCATCAGGGCCACCACGTAAGGCTGGCTGACCGTTTGACCCTGCCCTATAGGCAAGGCCAAGTTCTCGTAGGCCTGATCCTCGAAGGCGGGCGGGACGAATTTCTCGCGCGGCGTCTTCTCGATCGCCCCGAGCACTCGCGCATCGCCGATCCCGGCGCGGCGCAGCTCCATCAGTAGCCGCAACTTCTTCTGCACCAGCCCCAGCTGGCCAAAGCCCACTTCGCCAACGCTCCCAAGAAGACCTTTTTCAGCGAGGCGGATATGGGTCGGCCCTGTCAAGGCGGATCCGCGGTTCGGTCGCGGGGCTCGATCACCTCCTGCCCTGCCATGTATGGCTGCAACACTTTCGGCAACGCCACCGTGCCATTATGCCGCTGGAAGTTCTCGAGGATAGCGATCAAAGTCCGACCGATCGCGAGACCGGATCCGTTGAGCGTGTGGACCGGCAATGTGCCTTTACCGCCCACCGGGCGGTAGCGCGCCTTCATTCGCAGAGCCTGGAAGGTACCGCAATTCGAGCAGCTGGAAATCTCCCTATAGGTCCCCTGCCCCGGCAACCAGACCTCGATATCATAAGTCTTGTGCGCCGCGAACCCCATGTCGCCGGTCGACAACACCACGACCCGATACGCGAGACCGAGGCGCTTCAGTACTTCCTCGGCGCAAGCGGTCATGCGCTCGTGCTCGGCCACTGAATCCTCGGGCCGGGTGATCGAGACGAGCTCGACCTTCTCGAACTGATGCTGGCGGATCATGCCGCGCGTGTCTTTCCCTGCGGCACCGGCCTCCGAGCGAAAGCAAGGCGTCCAGGCGGTATACCGCAGCGGCAACGCGTTCTCATCGAGAACTTCGCCGGCGACGAGATTGGCCAGGGGCACCTCGGCGGTCGGGATCAGCCAGTAGCCGTCTGTTGTGCGAAACAAATCCTCGGAGAACTTTGGTAGCTGGGTGGTCCCGAACACGGCTTCGTCGCGGACCAGCAGCGGCGGAGAAACCTCGGTATACCCGAATTCGGTCGTATGAAGATCGACCATGAACTGGCCGAGCGCCCGCTCGAGCCGGGCGAGCGCGCCGCGCAACACGACGAAGCGCGACCCGGACAATTTTCCGGCACGCGCGAAATCCATCAAGCCAAGCCGCTCGCCGACGACCTCGTGAGACAACGGCGCGAAATCAAAGCGGGGCGGTTCGCCGTGGTGGCGCAACACCCGATTTGCGGTCTCGTCGGGACCCTCCGGCACGCCCTCGGCCGGCAGGTTCGGCAAGCCAGCGAGGATCTCGTCGATTTCCTCCCGCAGCCGCGAGGCCTCGGCGGCCTCGTTTGCCTCGGCCTCCCTGGTCGCCCTCTGCGAATCGACCAGCACCTGGACATCGAGACCGCGCGATTTAACGGAGCCGATCTCCCTGGAAATGCGGTTTCGCTGAGCCTGAGCTTCCTGCGCGCGAGTCTCGGCAGCGCGCCACAAACGGTCCAACGCAAGGATCTCCGCGGCGTGCTTTGATAAACCGCGCCGAGTGAGACCACGGTCGAATTCGTCCGGATGCTCCCGGATCCATCTGAGATCGTACATAGCAGTGTTGGATATAAAGAGCTGGTCGGGGCGCGTCCATCGGCCAGCAAAGTCAGGCGCCCGGGGCGGGCTTTGCCTTTCCGGCGAGCTCGGCCTCCTCTTCCGCCTCGCGGCGGGCGCGCGCTTTCTCCACCATGCGGCAGGAAATGATCGAGGCCTCGAAGAGGATGATCAGCGGCACCGCGAGACTGGTCTGGCTGATGATGTCGGGCGGGGTCAGCACCGCCGCCACGACAAACATGATGACGATCGCATAGCGGCGTTTTGAGGCGAGGCCGGCGGAGGAGATCAGTCCGACCCGAGCCATCAGGGTCAGCAGCACCGGCATTTGAAAGGCGATGCCAAACCCCAACAGCAATGTCATGACCAGCGACAGGTACTCGTTGACCTTCGCCTCGAGGACGATCGGCAACCCGCCGTCCACGCCTGTCGGCGTCTCGAAGCTGACGAAGAAGCGCCACGCTATCGGGATCACGACGAAATAGGCGAGTGCGGCACCCATTGCGAACAGCACCGGGGTAGCGAACAGGTAAGGGTAGAAAGCGCGCCGCTCGTTCTTGTAGAGGCCGGGTGCGACGAATTTCCAGATCTGGATGGCTACGACCGGGAAAGCGATGCAAAGGGCCGCCCAAAACGACGCCTTCACATAAGTGAAGAATGCCTCGGTCAAGCCGGTATAGATCAGACGACGACCGGTCTGCCCTTCGAAGATGACGGCGAGCGGGTGCACCAGGAAGCCGTAGATGTGCTCCTTGAACTGATAACAGATCAAAAAGGCGACCATGATCGCGCCGATCGACCACATCAGTCGGTTGCGCAGCTCGATCAGATGATCGAGAAGCGGCATCCGGCCCTCTTCGAGCTCGGCCTCCCTGTCGTCGGCCATCAGGAGCCTAGGGTTTAGGGGCCACGATATCGTGGCCGACGGGGTCTGGCGGCGCGATTACGGGAGCCGTAGGGTCGGCCGCTGCGATGTCGCTCGCTCCGGCGGAGCTTGGCGGGCCGCTATCCGCCGCGAGCGTCGCCGGCTCCGAAAAATTCGGCAGTTCCGGTGGCTTCAGGCTTTCGGCCAGGCTGCCGGTCGGATCGACGGCCTGGCGAAACTCCTTTTCGAGGTCAATCTCGGTCGCCTTTTTGAGTTCCTGACGCATTTCATCAAGTTCGGCCTCGCGGACCATCTGTTCGACGCTGGTCTGGAATTCGCGCGATAACGTTCGCGCCTTGCGCACCCAAAAGCCGGCGACGCGCAACGCCTTCGGCAGATCCTTCGGCCCAATGAAGACCAGCGCGACGATCCCGATCAGCATCAGCTCGGACCAGCCGAAATCAAGCAGCATCCCTTCAGCTTCTCAACTTGCCCTGGGAGCAAGGCATCCGCGAGCAGACCGATGATGTCAGATGCGCGTCATATGGGCAACTTCGGTCACCGTGCCATCGCACAGCGGCCGCAGACTACACTGCCTCTGGCTCCTTCGCGCGCTCGCCGGCGCCCGCCGGGGCGAGATCGAGAAGGCCGGCGGCACGCAACTCGTCGACGCCAGGCAGCTCATTCAGACTGTCCAGACCAAAATGCACGAGAAAATCCGTCGTCGTCACCCAGAGGAGCGGACGGCCCGGGCTGGCGCGCCGGCCCCTGGGGCGTACCCAGCCCGCTTCCATCAGAGCGTCGATCGTACCCTTCCCGAGAGCGACACCCCGTATCTCTTCGATCTCGGCGCGGGTGACCGGCTGGTGGTAGGCGATCACTGCGAGGGTCTCGACCGCCGCGCGTGACAATTTCCTGACAACCGGCCGCTCAATGCGCAATTTGGCGGCGAGATCAGGTGCCGTGCGAAACGCCCAGCCGCCGGCGAGACGAACGAGGTTCACGCCGCGTCCGGCATAGTTTTCGGAGAGCTCGTGCAACACCACCCCGACATCTGCCGCTTCATCGAAATGCCGCGCCAAGACGGCTTCGTCGAGCGGCGCGGTCGCGGCAAACAGCAGTGCCTCGACGAGGCGCAGTTGTTGCGCCCGCTCGCTCACGCTTGCGTCCTGTCGCCGGCCAAGGCGGGACTCCTGAGATAGATCGGGCCGAACGTCCGATTTTGTCGCAGCTCAATCCGCCCGCGGCGCGCGAGCTCGAGTGTCGCAGCGAATGTCGCGGCGAGGGCCGAACGTAGGAACAGCTCGCCACGCAGCTCTTCGGGCAGAAAGCTCGTCAGCTCGCGCCAGTCCGGCATCTGGCCGAGAAGGGAGCTCAGCCGCTTTAGGGCGTCGTCCACCGAATGGAAGGCGGAGGGCTCGATCGCCAGCACAGCTTCCACGGTGCGGCGGCGGTTTTCCCCGTAGGCCCGCAACAACTCGTAAAGGCCGACCTCGTAGACCGGAACCGCGACGGCCGTGAGCCCTTCGGGCATGCCGCGCGGGAAAACGTCGTGACCGAGCCGAGGACGGGACATTAGCCGGCCTCCGGCGGTCTGCATCGCTGCGAGCAGCCTCAGCCGATGCTCCAGAACGGCTGCGAGCTCGGTAGCGCTCGGCTCGTCATCCTCCGGCGGCTGCGGCAACAAAAGGCGCGATTTCAGATAGGCGAGCCAGGCCGCCATCACCAAGTAGTCGGCGGCGATCTCCAGGCGCAGCTGGCGCTGCCGAGCAATAAAGTCGAGGTATTGATCCGCGAGGGCCAGGATCGAGATTTTGGCGAGATCGACCTTCTGTTCACGGGCGAGTGCGAGCAGCAGATCGATCGGCCCCTCGTACCCGTCGAGGTCGAGCACGAGCTGCTCGGGCCCATCGGCGAGAACCGGTTTCATCCGCTCTGCCCGGTGATCGCCAGCACGAAATCGATCAACGCCTCGGTGGGCGCACCGATGAGCCACGCGAGGATATTGAGATTGTGACCGGTCTGTGCGCCGACATAGGGAAGCACAAACAGAAACAGCAGCAAGATCAGCATGCCGTAACGCTCGAGCCGCGCGAGAGGCAGAGCGAGCGCATCGGGCAGCAGCCCGACTGCGACCCTCCCTCCATCCAAGGGCGGTAGCGGCAGCATATTGAAGACGCAAAGAACCGCATTGATCAGAAGCGAGTGGACCAAGTTCGTCGCAAGCCACTCGGCCGGGCTTGGCGGCACGAGTGCCATGTTTTCAAGGAACAAAGGAAGGCTACGTAAGAGAGGATGGCCGCCGCCCGGAAGCAATTGCACGCTGCTGAAGAGAACGGTCGAAATGATCGCCAGCAGAATGTTGGTCCCTGGCCCCGCGAGCGCGACCCACACCATGTCTCGTCGGGGGTGATTCAGACGCCCAAAATTGACCGGCACCGGCTTGGCGTAACCGAACAAAAAGGGCGAGCGCATCAGAATCAGCAAGGCGGGCAGGATGATCGTGCCGACCCGGTCGATATGCTTGAATGGATTGAAGGTAACTCGCCCTGCCCGCCATGCGGTGTCATCGCCGAAGCGGTGTGCGATGAAGCCGTGTGCAGCCTCGTGAAAGGTCACCGCGAAGACGACCGGCAACACCCAGGTACTGGCCTGATATACCATCCCGGCTAGGCCACTGATCGGATTCACGGCCCCGTGCGCTCCTCCAGCAGCGAGTCGAACTGCCTCTCGATCTCGCGGCGGTCGAAATGTTGCGGCCCACGGCGGCGAATCGTCTCGCCTCGCGCCAGCCGTTCTGCCGTGCCGGCCGCTATCGGCCCCGCCGCCGCGACGATCGCTTCCATCTCGCTGCGGTCGCCATTGCAGTGGAGGACCAAGTCGCAGCCGGCGGCCAGCGCACGCCCGGCCCGCTCCGCGATGTCTCCGCCGAGTGCATGCATCGACAGATCGTCGGAGACGAGCACGCCGTCGAAGCCGATCACGCCACGGATCACCTCCGAAATCACGCGGGGCGACAACGTCGCCGGTGCCGTCATATCGATCGCTCTGTAGACGATATGGGCAGACATCGCCCAGGGCATAGCCGCCAGCGCATGAAACGGCGCAAAATCGGTGCGCGATAGTTCGTCAGTTTCGGTCTCGACCACCGGACACGCATCATGGCTGTCCACCCGCGCACGCCCGTGGCCGGGGATGTGCTTGATGACCGGCAGCACGCCGCCTTCGAGCAGCCCGTGGCAAGCCGCTCGAGCAAGTTTCGCGACGCGACCGGGCTCGTTTCCGTAAGCCCGGTCGCCGATCACCGGATCGGCTCGGGCAACTGGAACGTCGAGCACCGGCAGGCAGTCGACCGTGATGCCTAGATCTCGGAGATCATCCGCAATCAGCCGGGCGCCGAGCCGGACCGCGATCTCGGCCTGCGGGTCCGGCAGTGATCCCAGCCGGGCTGCCGACGGGTAGAGGCGCCAGGAGGGCGGCCGCAGCCGAGCCACTCGCCCTCCCTCCTGATCAATCAGGATTGGCGCGTCGCTGCGCCCAATTGCGTCGCGCAACGCCGCTACCAGCTCGCGGACTTGGTCGGGAGAGCGGCAGTTGCGCCGGAGCAAGATAAAACCGACCGGATCGGCAGCGCCGAAGAAGCGGCGTTCCTCGTCGCTCAGCTGTTCTCCGGCACACCCCAGAATGACCGCGCGTGGCGCCTGTCCAGGGGCGCCCGTCGTTTCATCGGGCAATGATGCACCCGATACTGCGCTGTTTTAGCTCACCGCAGATCCGCTCGGCGGCAGCCGGATCGGCGACGGGTCCCGTCTGGATGCGATAATAGACTCCCTTGTCGCCAAGATCGGCGCGGACCGGCGTCGCCGAGAGGCCGCCGAGCAGATCGCTATTCTTGCGCTTGATCCGCTCCCATTCCTGGCGAGCTGCATCCTCGCTGCGCAACGAGCCGAGCTGCAGCCGGGTTCCGGCTGCCTGCGCGGCAGCCGGTTTTGACGGGCTCGAGGGTGCCTGAGCAGCCTTGCTGGGCGAAGCGGCGGCTTGTTGCTGCGGCTGAGCCATTTGGGTGGCTGCCGGCGGGTTCTCCGGTATGCCGGATGCCGGCGGCATCGTTCCCGTCGATGACCGCGCGGCCTCAGTTTGCGACGGCGTCGGTGGCGTGGGGCGTGCCATCGGCTTCTCGGGCGGCGGCAGCAAGTGCTCGACCACGGGGTGGGTCGGGTTGTAGATCAGCTTGTCCCGGTCGGGGATCTCCATGCCCCCGGGCTGCTCCGGCTTCACTTTCGTCGGACGCTCGTCGGCGCGGATCAATAGGACGCCACCACTCCCCGCGTCGTCGCCGGCGTGGCGCTTCCCCTGGACATAAGCAAACCAGAGACCACCGCTGAACAGCCCCATGATTAGCAGAGCCAGCACAGTCGCAAGCACGCGGCGCGGGCGCCGCGGCGGCTCCTCGTCGCGCGCGTCGCCGAAGAGCTCGGCTCGTCGATCGGGATCGACCGGTCCGAGATGGTACGACATTGCTACATCTCCCGTGCTGGCTCGACGCCGATGACGGCGAGGCCGGAGGCGATGACAATGGCGACTGCGCGTACCAAACCCAGCCGCGCGCGGGTCAGCGCCGGATCGGCAGCAAGGATGAAGCGTAATGTCGCTTCGTCCTTGCCCTTGTTCCATAGAGCATGGAACAGCGCCGCCACCTCCTGGAGATAAAACGCGATGCGGTGCGGCTCATGTGCCTCGGCCGCACGCTCGACGAGCCGCGGCCAGCCGGCAAGCTGGCGGATCAACGCGAGCTCCGCGGGATCGGACAGCCGCTCGATTGGTGCTTCGGTCAGTGTCGCGTCCGACAGGTCATCCTCGGGGAATTGCTCGGCAGCGTGCCGCATCACCGAGGCCGCCCGCGCATGCGCGTATTGTACATAAAAGACAGGGTTGTCCCGCGACTGCTCGGTCACCTTGGCGAAGTCGAATTCCAAGGTCTGGTCGTTCCGGCGGGTCAGCATGATGAAGCGAAAGACATCCTTGCCGACCGTGTCGATGACCTCCGCCAGGGTAACGAAGGTACCGGCGCGCTTCGACATCCTAACCGGCACCCCTTTGTCAAGCATGTGAACGAGTTGACAAAGCTTGACGTCGAGGGTTGCCGCACCATCGGTCACCGCCCGCACCGCGGCCTGCAGCCGCTTGACGTAGCCGCCGTGATCGGCGCCCCAGACGTCGATCAACTTCGCAAAGCCGCGGCGGAACTTGTCGCGGTGGTAGGCGATGTCAGCGGCGAGATAGGTCCACGAGCCGTCCGACTTCTTGATCGGGCGATCAATGTCATCGCCGAATCGAGTGGCGCGGAACAATGTCAGGGGACGCGGCTCCCAATCATCCGGCGGCGGCTTCCCCTTGGGCGGCTCCAATATGCCGGTGTAAATCAGCCCGCGCTGCTCCAACTCGGCGAGGCACTCGTCGACCGCCCCTTTTTCGACAAGCTCGCGCTCCGAGACGAACAAATCGTGGCGCACATTGAGGGCTGTGAGATCCGCCCGGATCAACGCCATCATCTGCTCGACGGCGAACTTGCGAACCGGCGGAAGCCACTCTTGTTCAGGCCGGCCGAGCCATCTCCTACCGTCGAGTTTGGCGAGCCCGCGGCCAGTTTCGGCGAGGTATTCGCCGGGATAGAACCCGTCCGGGATCGGCCCGACCGCCTCGCCCAGCGCCTCGCGGTAGCGCAGGTGGGTCGACCGCGCGAGAATGTCGACCTGAGCACCGGAATCGTTGACGTAGTACTCTCGCGCCACGCTGAAGCCCGCCTTGGCGAGCAATGACGCGAGTGCGTCGCCAACCACGGCGCCACGCCCGTGGGCCGCATGCATCGGTCCGGTAGGGTTGGTGGAAACGAACTCGACATTGACGCGTTCGCCGCCACCGATCGACGAGTCGCCGAAGGCGGTGCCGGCTTGCAGGATCGCACGCAGCTGGGCGTGCCAGACCTCAGGAGTGAGACTGATATTGATGAACCCCGGCCTCGCCGCAGCGACGGTGAAGCCGGAGCCGTGGTATTCGCCGGTGACGAGCTCGCGTCCCTTCAGAGCGGCGGCGGTCCGCTCGGCGAGCGCCATCGGGTTCTCTTTGAGGGCCCCGGCCAGCACCATTGCTGCGTTGGTCGCGAGATCGCCGTGGGCCGGATCGCGTGGCGGCTCGACCGCGACCCGGCTGAGATCGAGCCCGGGCGGCAGCAACCCTTGCCGCGCCAGATCGCCTAGCGTCGCCAGGACAAGGCAACGGAAGTCACTGAAGATATTGGTCATGTCGGAGCGTAGGTATCGAACAACCGATGATGCTCGTCGAGCGCGAAGCGATCGGTCATTCCGGCGAGATAGTCGGCTGCGACCCGCGCGGTTTGCTCGTCATCGGGCCCGGTGGCGAGCGCACGCCACTCGTTCGGCAGGCACTGCGGCTCGGCGAGGTAGAGCACGAACAGGTCGTGGACGACCCGGCGCGCCTTCGAGCTCATTCGGTTGACGCGATAGTGCCGGTACATCCGCTCGAGCAGGAAATCCTTGAGGGTCCGATCGTTGCGGCACATCTCCGCCGAGAAGGCGACGACCGGCGCCCTGAGGGCGCGGACCTCGTCGGCCGACTTCACCCCGCTCGCGGTGAGGCGCGACCGCGTCTCGACGATCAGATCGCCGACCATTCGATCGATCAGCCGGCGGATCGCTTCGTGGATCAGGCGCGACTCTTCGAGCCCCGGATACCGCGAAGCAACCAACTGGAATACCGGGCCGACGAGCGGCACGTCGCCGAGATCGGCGACCGCGAACAGCCCGGCGCGCAAGCCGTCGTCGATATCGTGGTTGTTGTAAGCTATGTCGTCGGCGAGGGCTGCGACTTGTGCCTCGGCGCCCGGGAACGTATCGAGGGCGAGAGGATGGTGGCGGTCGTATTCGGCAATCGTCGGCGGTACCGGCCGATCAATGCCAGGACCGCACAGCGGGCCGTTGTGCTTGACCGTGCCTTCGAGCGCTTCCCACGTCAGATTGAGGCCATCGAACTCGGCATACCGGCGCTCGAGCCGGGTGAGGACCCGCAAGGTCTGATCGTTGTGCGAAAATCCGCCAAAGCGGACCATCTCGGCGTTGAGCGCCTCCTCACCGGCATGGCCGAACGGCGTGTGCCCGAGATCGTGGGCGAGTGCCAATGTTTCGGCTAGATCCTCGTCGAGGCCAAACGCACGGCTCACCGTACGGGCGATCTGCGCGACCTCGAGGGTGTGCGTCAGCCGCGTGCGGTAATGATCGCCTTCGTGATAGACGAAGACCTGCGTCTTGTGGGTCAGCCGGCGGAAGGCGGTCGAATGGATGATGCGGTCGCGGTCGCGCTGAAACGGCGAGCGCATCGAATGCTCGGGCTCCGGATGGAGCCGCCCGCGAGTCTCCTCCGGCTTCGACGCATAGGGCGCGAGCGGTCGGACCATCGGCAGACCCTACGCCGCACCGGCAGCAGCGTCCACCCTCGGCCGCAAAGCCCAGGGGAACGGCGGTACCTCACAGGCTGGCGCTCGGCTCACGGGGCAACGACGGAGCACTCGATTCGGGCTTGACCCGACCAAAAGCGGACGCCTTTGGTTCGAGCGCCCTCTTTTGCTCGCCCTTTGTCTCCCGTAGCCGCGCCGTCGCAGCGTGGTCCTGCGTGCCGTCGGGGGCCAGGGCGACGCGGTAGTCGCGCTCGGCCGCCTCACGCGAAATCAGCCCGTCGGCCACATCGAGCGCGACCTGTGCGGGATCGCGCTCGGCAGGGTCACCGAAGCCGCCGCCGCCCGGCAGTTCTAGGCGGATGAAATCGCCGCCGGGGACGCTCTGCCGGCCCTTTGGGCCGATCGGCTTGCCCGACACCAGAGTGACGCGGCCGGACGCACCCTTACCACCGCCGTCGCGACCGCGAGCGGGATTGCCTACCCGCTCGAAGTTGCACAGCATCGCGATCGGCGTGCCGTCGGCGCCACCCAATTCGATGATTTGGCCCAGACCGCCGCGGTATCGGCCCACCCCGCCCGACCCTTCGCGAAACTCGCGCCGGCGGAACAATACCGGTGCCACCGCCTCGGTCGCCTCGACCGGTATCGTGCGTACGCCGGATGGAAACGCGGTCACATCGAGCCCGTCCTTGCCGGGCCGCGCGCCGGTCCCGCCGCAATGGAAGATCGCCGTGCTGAAGGGTTTGATGTCGGGCGGCGCCCTCCCCTCCTCCGCCCCGAGCTCATCGAGGACGTCGGCGCCACCATAGATCTGGGGGATCCACAGCGACGACGCGCCTTCGGCAGGGACGCCATCTTCCATGACCTGGTGCAGACAGCCGAAGACGACATCGGGCAGCATGTGGCCGACCGTGTGCCGGGCAGCGACGGCGCGCGGGCGCTTGGCATTCAACAGGCACCCTTCGGGGGCGCTGACCGTGATCGGAGCGAGCGAGCCCGCGTTGTTCGGCACCTCGGGAGCAACCAGGCATTTGACCCCAAAGGCGGTGTAGGCGAGCGTGTAATTCAGCACGACGTTGATGCCGAAGGCGCTCGCCGGCGAGGTCCCGGTAAAATCGACGTGTATGCCGTCCGTGCCGATCGTCATTTCGGCTGCCAAGGTCAACGGGCGGTCGTAGCCGTCCATCGTCAGGCTGTTGCGATAGGAGCCCTTCTTTAGCTTGCCGATCGCCTCGATCGTCGCCTGGCATGAGGTTTCGATGATGTGCTCGCCGAGCCGGTCGAGATTGGCGATGCCGAACTCCTCCATCATCTCGACGAGCCGCCGGCTGCCTTCGTCGTTGCAGGCGGCGAGCGCATAAACGTCGCCCTCGACCTGCAACGGCTCGCGCACATTGGCGCGGATCACCCGCAAGAGGTCCTCGTTCATCCGGCCTTCGCGGGCCAACGCCATCAGCGGGATCGATAGCCCCTCCTCAAAGACTTGGCGGCCGTCGGGCCCCATGCCGAGCCCGCCGATGTCGACGACATGGACCGTGCTGGCGAAGAGCCCGACCGGCTCGCCACGCAGAAAGGTCGGGCTGACCACGGTCAGATCGTGCAGATGGCCGCAGGTCAGCCACGGGTCGTTGGTGATGTAATGGTCGCCCGGGCGCATTGTCCTCAACGGAAAGGCGTCGAGGAAATGCTTGACCGCCGCCGCCATCGAATTGACGTGGCCGGGCGTGCCGGTGACCGCCTGGGCCAGCATATTGCCGTCGCGGTCGAACACCCCGGCCGAGAGGTCCCCCGCTTCGCGCACCGTCGTCGAAAACGCGGTGCGCACCAGGGTCTGCGCCTGCTCCTCGACAACCGCGATCAGCCGGCTCCACATGATCTGCATGTGGATCTGGGACAAAGCAGCGTTGGGCCTGCCAAGCATCGGCCTATCTCCCTAAACTCCGGTCCCGCGACAGGGTATTCTACGGGCTGCCCTTTAATCTAGCCAACGAAGCTCGACTGGTCGACGTTCACAGAGCCCGGGCTTTCCCTGCAACCGAAAAGAGAATCAATTATTGCTTCTTTCTGCACCTGCAGCAAATCTGCAGCAGAACCTCACCTATAAGTTGCAGCGCCCACTTCGCTTGGAGCCGTCGGCCGGCCGTGTCACTCGACAGCGTTTTCAAATGGCCGTTATCACACTTTAATCGAATTTTATAATGCAATTATGGCAACTTTACCGAGGCGGAACGGGAGCCGAAAGGAGCACGTCCTGAAAGGTGGTGTGCAGCAGCGCCGCGCCTTCCTTGCGATATTGTCGGGTCGGGAATAGCTTGGATTGATAATTGTGGAAGCTGTAAGACAAGAGATTGTTGCACAAGATCACAGTGACGCCGAGCGCGATTAGCGCCGGCGGCACGGTGCTGCGGGCGAACAGCATGCCGAACACGCCGATCCCGATCGCCCCTAAGCACACCTGCCATTTGCGCTCGATCCGGTCGGCGAACAGGAGGCACAGCAATGGTCCGATCGGGTTGGCGATCTCGATTATGGAGGGGTATTCGAGGCTGGTCGCGACCTGATGCTCTTTGCGAAGGCATTGTTACCAGCCCTTGCCATCGCAATATTTAGTTCCTTCGTAAGGGCAGAGTACATTAGGAGTAGAATGACCCCAGACGAACTAGCCGCCGCTGCCCGCAACCTCGCCCATGGGCTCGGCATCGCCTTCTACATCCGGGATGGCCGGATATATCAGCACGGGCCGGGCATCGAGTTCTTGCCGCCAACGGACGCCCGCCCAACCCCGCAAGCCGCGCCCTCTTTCGATCAAGAGCGCTTTTTCACTAAACGGACGAGGCAGATTCCTGACAAATAACGCCGATTACAGTGGTACCTGGCGCCGGATTCCTAGTTAGTTAGCCGGACTACCCGACGGTCCGAGGTCCTTCGCCGTTATCGTCCGTGTTGTGCGGGGCACCGCAGCACGCTGATGTGAGCCTTATCGGCGGGTCAGCTCTATATAGCCGAAAGCGTCGACTTGGGCGTCGAAGAGGCGGCTGACCACGGTCGAAGTCTCGTCTTCGACGATGATCGCGGGGCCGGGGATCAAGGCGCCCGGCCGCAGATCTCGGCGCTCGTGGATCGCTACCTCGATGAATTCGCCGGTTTCGGGGTCGAAGACCGGGCGCAAGCGCGCGGGCTCGGGAGTATGCGGCTCGGGTGGGGGTGCAACGGTCTCGCTGTCAACGGGTCGGGGGGCCGAAAGGAGCATGACCCAGCTCAGCACCTCGACCTCGACACCGGGGATGACGCGGCTATAGAGGCCGCGATAAGCTTCCTCAAAGGCGGTGTGCAGCAGCGCCGAGTCTTCGTCGCGATATGGTCGGGTCGGCAACGGCACGGCGATCTCGTGACCCTGGCCGCGGTAGCGCATGAAGGCGGAACGCGTCTCGGTCAGTGGTGCCTCGCCGGCCCCACGACGGACGATCGGTTCGGCCTCGGCACGCATCCCGGCATAGAGCGCATTGGCCGCTCGAGCGTCGAATTGATCAAGGCGCTGCAATGACGAGCGCACGATCTCGTAGGCGATTGGCGCGCGCAAAAAGCCGACCGCCGAGCCGACCCCGGCATAGGACGGCACCAGCACTCGGTCGAGCCCCAACTTCTCCGCCATGCGCGCGGCGTGCAAGGGTGCGGCACCGCCAAACGCGACCAGGGTGCGACCGCGCGCATCCTTGCCGCTCTCGATGGCGTGCACACGGGCGGCATTCGCCATATTCTCGTCCACGATCTCACTGACCCCGAGTGCGGCAAGCTCGATCGCCAGATCGAGCGGCGCGGCGACCTCGCGCCGCAGCGCCGCCTCCGCCGCGACGCGATCGAGCACCATGCGCCCGCCGGAGAAGCCAGTGGGATCGATGCGACCGAGCAATAGATCCGCGTCGGTCACGGTCGCCGCCGTGCCGCCGCGACCATAGCAGGCCGGCCCCGGATCCGCTCCGGCGCTATCCGGTCCAACGGTGATCCGCTTCAGCCGATCGACTCGCGCGATCGAGCCGCCGCCGGCGCCGATCTCGACCATCTCGATGACCGGGATGCGCAATGGCAGGCCGCTGCCTTTTTTGAAGCGGTAGATACGCGCGACCTCGAAGGCCCGGCTGGTCTGCGGTTTCAGCTCGTCGATCAGACAGATTTTCGCGGTCGTTCCCCCCATGTCGTAGGACAGCACCTTGTCGAGCTTGCATTGCCGGGCGATCTCGGCAGCGAAGATGGCACCCCCCGCCGGACCCGACTCGACGAGGCGCACCGGAAAGCGGATAGCCGTTTCGACCGCGGTCAGCCCGCCGCCCGACAGCATCAAAAACAGCGGGCAGACAAAGCCTTCGCGCCGCAACATCGTTTCGAGATCGGCGAGGTAGCGGCCGATCATCGGCTGGACATAGGCATTGGCGCAGGCCGTCGAGAAGCGCTCGTATTCGCGCATCTCGGGCGAAACGTCACTCGACAAGGTGATCGCCACCCCGGGCAGCCGCATGGCAAGGATCTCGCCGGCGCGGCGCTCGTGTGCCGGGTTCGTGAAGCTGTGCAGAAACCCGACGGCGACACTCTCGACGCGCTCAGACGCGAGGCGTTCAGCAAGCCGTACCACCCCTGCCTCATCGAGCGGCACAAGGACCCGGCCGCGGGCGTCGATGCGCTCGCGCACTGGGAAACGCAGCCGCCGCGGCACGAGCGGCGGCGGCAGGTCGATATTGACGTCGTATTGCTCGAACCGGTTCTCGTGCCGGATCTCGATCGTGTCGCGAAACCCCTCGGTTGTCAGCAGCGCCGTCTTGGCGCCCTTGCGCTCGATGATCGCATTGGTCGCGAGCGTTGTGCCGTGAATGATGATCGACAAATCGGCCGGGTCGAGTGTTACCTCGCGCAACACCGCATGGATCGCCTCAAGTACCGCGCGCTCGGGGGCCTCCGGTGTCGTCAGTATCTTGGCGCTGTAGCGCCGACCACCAAATTCGAGCGCGACATCGGTAAAGGTGCCGCCGATATCGACACCCAGTCTCCCGTCTCTCACAATCCACCGCCTCTCGCCCGCCCGGAAGCGAGAGTGTTTCGCGGCATCGGCCGCGGTGTCAACGAACCCGCTACGCGAAGAAGCCGCCGAGCTGCCGCCCGGCGGCTCCACGGCGCGGCATCAGGCAGCCTCAGGCGTGATGGTGCCAGCCATGATGCGGGACGATCAAATCGTTGGCTACGTGCTGCTGCTCAGTGGACAAGCTGGCATAGAGAGGCTTGAACGCTGTCAGCAGGCGCGCATCATTTTCAGCGCGGACCTTCGCGAACTGCTCGCGCTGACTTAAGCGTTGCATTGCATCCATTGTCCCACGCTGCTCGCGGGTGGTGCTGATCGCCTGGTCGAGCGCGTTCGCGTTCTCGCGCATCGCCGTGGCCACCTGCTGCCACTGCATTTCCTGCGCCGGCGTAATCTTCAGCTCGGCCTTCAGGAACGCGATCCGCCCATCCACCAATTGTCCGGGCAGCATCCGGGCATGATGGTGCGCCTGGGTTTGCGCCGTATCGGAATTCGCCGCAGGCGGCGTAGTTTGCGCTGACGCAGGACCGAGCGCGAGCGCGGCGACGCTCGTGAACAGCGCAGCCGCGAGGAGTGACGTACGAAAGTTCATGATATTCACCTCGATTATAAATGGGGCTCTTGGCCTCATTGATGATCTACGGGTCTGGAGATCGGAGCGTGCCTTCAAATCCTTGCATTACAGGGATTTAACTTTGCCTTCATCTAGCCTACCAGTGAAGCTCCGCAAGACGTATCGTGGGGGAACGAGGAAGCTGGGTGTTCACTGCGCCCGGATCTGCTCCGCCGGCGGGAACGGGCTGAAGTTGAGCGGTGCGTTCTCTTCGATGCGGTCGCGGCTCGGTAGCTGCGTCGTATCCCACCCCCCGCCCAATGCCTGAATCAGGGCGGCGCTGGCGACGAGCCGGCTCTGCCGGATATTGACGGCAGTCTCGGCGTTCGCCAGCGCAGTCTGATCGGCGACGATGACACTGGTAAACGCAACGGTGCCGGCCAGATATTGGTTGTTGAGGATCCGCGCGGCCTCGAATGCTGCGGCCACGGCCTTGTCCTGGACCTCGGCCTGCTGGGCGAGGATGCGCAGACCGGCGAGCTGATCCTCGACCTGCTGGAACGCGGTCAGAACGGTCTGCCGGTAATTCGCGACGTCTTGGTCGAAGACGGCGCGGGCCTGCTCGACTTGGGCGCTGCGCGCGCCGGCATCGAATATAGTCTGCACGAGGTTCGAGCCGAATGACCAGAAGCGGCTCGTAGTGGCCAACAGACGGCTCAGCGTCAACGCCGAAGTCCCGGCATCGGCCGAAAGAGTGATATTGGGATAGAACGCCGCCACGGCAACGCCGATCTGGGCATTGGCCGCCGCCATCTGGCGCTCTGAGGCAGCGATGTCCGGGCGGCGCTCTAAAAGCGCGGACGGCATCTCTGCCGGTATCACCGGCACCGCGATCTTCGCTTCCGTTGGCGGGATCGAAAATTCGGCGGGTGGTTTGCCGATCAGAACCGCGATCGCGTGCTCGAGCTGGGCGCGGGTCACGCCGACTGCGATCGCCTGCGATTGTGTGCTTTCGAGTTGCGCCTCGGCCTGGGAGACGGCCGACTGGTCCGCGGTGCCGCTTTGATACTGGTTGCGGGTGATGCGCAGCGATTCGGCATAGTACGAGGCCGCCGCGTCGAAGAGGCGCTTCAGCTCGTCCGACATCCTCAGCTGCAGATAGTCGCTGGCCAACGTGCCCTGAGCCGACAGGCGCGCGCTGGCGAGATCGCCGGCGCTCGCCTGGGCGCTCGCCACATCGCCTTCGACGGTACGGCGGATCTTACCCCAGAGATCCGGCGTCCAGCTCGCCGATGATGAGGTGCTGAACGCGCTGCTGGTGAACCCGGAGCGGCCTGCCCCCGTGCTGCTACTGGAGCCACCGCCGGTTCGCGAACGCTGCGCGCTCGCATTCAGATCAACGGTCGGGAAAAACGCGGCGCGGGCTTGTGCCACAATCCATTCCGCCTGCTCGAACGCGGCCGCTGCGGCTTTGAGGTTCTGGTTAGAAATATCGATCTGCTTTTGCAGATCGTCGAGCAGCGGATCCTTGTAGACCGACCACCAAGCGCCACGGTCGATCGCGTCGAGCGGCTCACCGACCTTCCAGCCCGCCTCCTTGTATTGGGCAGGCACCGGAGCATCGGGGCGTTGGTAATCCGGCCCGACGGTGCAAGCAGACACGACAACAGCAGTGGCAGCGACGCCCTTCCACAACACGCCCCTCTCCCGCACCGCGGGAGAGGGTGGCGAGTGCAGCGAGCCGGGTGAGGGCTGAGCCCCCGAGAACGGCAGCCCCTCACCCACACATCCCTTCGGGCTGGGTCTCCCCTCTCCCGCACTGCGGGAGAGGGTCTCGTAGCTGACCCCCCGCATTCCCCCGAGGCTCGCCGTCGTTAACTCGTCATTCGCCGGGTTCGAGAAGGTGCCCGGGAGCAAAGCGCGGATGGCGAATTCGCCAGCGCCGCAGCGTCGACAGGCGCAGGCGGTCGAGATAGAGATAAATGACCGGAGTTGTGTAGAGGGTCAGCATTTGGCTGACCAGCAACCCACCGACGATCGAAATGCCGAGAGGGCGGCGCAACTCGGCGCCCTCGCCGAACCCGATCGCCAGCGGCAGCGCCCCGAGCGCCGCCGCCATCGTCGTCATCATGATCGGCCGGAAGCGTTTGAGGCAGGCCTGATAGATCGCCTCGCGAGAGCTCAGACCCTCGCTGCGCTCGGCATCGAGGGCGAAGTCGATCATCATGATCGCGTTCTTCTTGACGATGCCGATCAACAGAATGACGCCGATCAGCGCCATAATGTCGAATTCGAGGCCGGTGGCGATCAGCGCCAGCACCGCGCCCACCCCGGCCGACGGCAAGGTCGACAGGATCGTGATCGGGTGGACATAGCTTTCGTAGAGAACTCCGAGCACGATGTAGACGGCGATCAACGCAGCAGCGACGAGCCACTTCTCATTCGCGAGCGATTGCTGAAAGACTTGTGCCGTGCCCTGGAAGCTGCCACGGATCGACGCCGGGACGCCGAGCTGGCGCATCTGTCCCTCGATCGCTGCCGTCGCCTGGCTCAGCGACACATCCGGTGCGAGGTTGAACGAGATTGTCGAGGCGACGAACAGGTTTTGGTGGTTGACAGCGAGCGGCGTGTTGCCCGGTCCGAAATGGGCAAAGGCGGAAAGCGGGACCATGGTCTCAGAAGAGGTGCTGACCGGAGCACCGGTCGAGGTAGCGCCGTGGCCGGTGTTGGCAAGCGCGTTGTTCGCCAGGTTGCGGGCGGTGTCGCCGGCAATCTGCGCGGTCGTGGTCGCCGCGCTGGTGCTGTTTGCAGCCGGCACCTTGGCCAACACAGTCCCGGCAAGCGCGTTGGTCGATTTCGTGCCGCCGACCGCTCCGCCACTAGTGCTGACATAGATCTGGCTCAAAGTTTCCGGGTTCTGCCAGAACTCGGGCGCCACCTCCATGATGACATGGTATTGGTTTTGCGCGGCGTAAATCACCGATACTTGACGCTGGCCGAACGCATCGTAGAGGGTATTGTCGATCTGGCTGACGGTAAGCCCGAGTCGCGCAGCGGTGGCGCGGTCGATCACCAGGTCGGTCTCTAGCCCCTTTTGCTGCTGGTCAAGATTGACATCGGTCAACTGCGGCACCTTCTGCAATGCCGCTTCGAGCTTGGGCGCCCACTCGTAAATGTCGCCGGCGTCGTCGCCCAACAGGGTGTACTGATAAAGCGCTAAGCTCGCGCGCGCGCCGACCCGGATGTCGGTCGCCGGCTGGAGAAAGAGTCGAGCGCCCGCGACCTCGTTGAACTTCGGCCGTAGACGGCCCATGACCTGCTGCATCGATACGCGGCGCTCGGACAGCGGCTTCAACACGACAAACACGAAACCGCCATTGGTCTGACCGCCCCCGGTAAAGGCACTGACGCTCTGGACTGCCGGATCATGCCGAATGATATCGACGAACTGGGTCAGCTTTTTTTCCATCAGCTGGAAGGAGATGCTCTGGTCGGCCTGAATGCCGCCGAACATCAGCCCGACGTCCTGGGTCGGGAAAAAGCCCTTCGAGACGCCGTGGTAGGAGGTGTACGGGATCCCTGCGAAAAGAATGCCGCCCAACCCCAGCGTCGCCAGCAAGCTCAGCATGACGAGCGCCGGCCATTGCAACGCGCGGCGCAACGTGCGATCATACAGGCTGAGGATCGCCGCGAACGCGCGCTCGCTGGTGCGGTACAGTCTGCCAGGTTTGTGGTCGCGTGGATTCCCGAGCACGTAGGCGCACATCATCGGCGTCGTACTCAGCGAGACGCCCAGCGAAATCATGATCGCGACCGACAAGGTCATCGCGAACTCGCGGAACAGCCGTCCGACGATGCCGCCCATCAGCAGGATCGGCACGAAGACGGCGATCAGCGAGAGGCTCATCGATAGCACCGTGAAACTCACTTCGCCCGCGCCCTGCAGCGCCGCCTGCATCCTGGTCTCGCCGGCTTCGATGTGCCGGGTGACGTTCTCGAGTACGACAATCGCATCGTCGACGACAAAGCCGGTTGAGATCGTCAGCGCCATCAGTGAGAGGTTATCGAGGCTGTAGCCCAATAGATACATGACCCCGAATGTGCCGATCAGCGAGACCGGCACGGCCACGCTCGGGATCAAGGTCGCGCGCACATTGCGCAGGAACGCAAAGACGACGAGGACGACGAGGATGATTGCGATAATCAGCGTGCGCTCGACGTCGTGCAGCGAGGTCCGGATCGTGATCGTCCGGTCCAACGTCATCGCGACATTGATGGCGCTCGGGATCGAGGCTTCGAGTTGCGGCAAGATCGCCCTGACGCGATCGACCGTGTCGATGATGTTCGCGCCTGGTTGTTTGTAAAGGAACACCAGAACCGCGGGTTTGCCGTTTGACAGCCCCTGGTTGCGCAGATTTTCGACCGAGTCCTTGACTTCGCCGACATCGGTCAGCCGCACCGGGGACCCATCGCGATAAGCGATCACCAATGGGCGGTAATCCGCGGCGTGGTTCGCCTGGTCATTCGTGTAGATCTGGAGCCGCCGGTCACCCTCTTCGATCATGCCCTTGGGGCTGTGTGCATTGGCCGAGGCGAGCGCGGCGCGCACGTCTTCGAGCCCGATGCCGTATTTGAACAACGCCAGCGGATTGAGCTCGACGCGCACCGCCGGCAGCGAAGCCCCACCGATGACCACCTGCCCAATGCCGTCGATCTGCGACAATGCCTGCTGCACGACCGTGGACGCCGCATCGTAGATCTGTCCTCGCGTCAGGGTAGCCGACGTCATCGCCAGGATCGCGATCGGTGCATCGGCGGGATTGGCCTTTTTATAGGTCGGGTTGGTGCGCAGACTGATTGGCAGGTCTTGGCGCGCAGCGTTGATCGCTGCCTGAACGTCGCGCGCGGCACCATCGATATTCCGGCTCAGGCTAAATTGCAGCGTAATTCGGGTCGTCCCGACCGTGCTTTGCGAGGTCATCTCGGTGACGTCGGCAATGATGCCGAGATGGCGTTCGAGCGGTGTTGCCACGGTCGTCGCCATTGTGTCGGGGCTGGCACCCGGCATCGTCGCAAACACTGAGATCGTCGGGAAGTCGACTTGCGGCAGCGGCGCCACCGGCAGCTTCAGATAGGCGAAAAAACCGGCGAGGGCGACGCCGAGCGTCAACAGCGTGGTCGCGACCGGCCGCCTGATGAACAGTGCCGAGGGGTTCACGGGCGGGCGCCCTGCGGCTTTCTCTCGCCGGCACCAAAGTTGCGGCGAATCAGTTTACCGAGCCGGTCGAAGCCGAGATAGATGACCGGTGTTGTAAACAACGTCAGCAGCTGGCTGAAGATGAGGCCGCCGACGATCGTCATCCCCAACGGGTGGCGCAGCTCCGAGCCGGTTCCGTTCCCGAGCATCAAAGGCAGTGCCGCAAAGAGAGCCGCCATCGTCGTCATCAGGATCGGCCGGAAACGCAATAGGCAAGCCTGATAGATCGCCTCGCGCGGGGATTTGCCCTCGTTGCGCTCGGCGTCGAGAGCGAAGTCGACCATCATGATCGCGTTCTTTTTGACGATGCCGATCAATAGGATGATGCCAATGATCGCGATGACGCTGAGATCGCTGCCGTCGATCATCAGCGCCAAGAGCGCTCCGACACCGGCGGATGGCAAGGTCGAGAGGATCGTGATCGGGTGAATGAAGCTCTCGTAGAGCACACCCAACACGATATACATCGTAATGATCGCCGCGATGATCAGCACGAGCTCGTTGCCGAGTGCCGACTGAAATGCCAGCGCGGCACCCTGGAAGACAGTGATCATGCTGGCCGGCATGCCGATTTCCTGTTCCGCCTGTTTGATCGCATCGACCGCCTCGCCGAGTGATGCGCCTTGTGCCAGGTTGAACGACACGGTTGTCGACGGAAATTGGCCGAGATGATTAATCTCTAACGGAGCCGTCTGTTCCTCTACCTGGGCAATTGCCGAAAGCGGTACTTGGCCGTTCGTCGCGGTCGATGACGGCAGGTAAAGCGACCCTAACGAGCTCAGCGATTGCTGCAGCGTCGGGTCGGCCTCGAGAATGACCCGGTATTGATTCGTCTGCGTGAAGATTGTCGAGACGATGCGCTGGCCAAACGAATCATAGAGTGCGTTGTCGATGGTGGCCGGGGTGATCCCGAAGCGACCAGCAGTCGGGCGGTCGATCAGGATATAGGCGGAAAGACCGTTCTCTGCGTAGTTGCTGGCGACGTCCTCGATCTCCGGGATCTGCTGCAGGCGCTCGAGCAATTTCGGCACCCACTTTGCGAACTCGCTTGGATTGGCGTCCTCCAGCACGAATTGGTATTGCGAGCG